>Ga0268247_10000018_pt1 | contig 106988 bp, 62 predicted proteins | sample AgamicOrMae_FD_200245 | JGI IMG/M metagenome (GOLD analysis project Ga0268247, IMG submission 200245) | Agave microbial communities from Guanajuato, Mexico - Or.Ma.e (v2) (version 2) | ecosystem: Host-associated > Plants > Phyllosphere > Phylloplane/Leaf | place: Guanajuato, Mexico | collected...
GTCTACTCGACAAAAATCAGGACTTAATGAAACCTTTTACAGGAATCTTTCATAAAATTCTCAACTAATATTATCAACTAATCAAAATGGTTCGTTATTAGACCATGTATTTGATTCGCCAAATACATCATTATTGTATACTCTTTCATATATATGGCGCAACCCAACCCTTGTTTTTCAAGTTTCCAATTTCGAACTAATCTAAACATGCTCCGGGCTAGCTCTTCTGCCTTCAGGAACTCCCACTCCAAGCTTTGGCATATGGAATAGAGTCGGTAGCACCGGTTGGTTCTATTAGTTCAAGCGTTTTATATCACTCCTAAATGAAGGCAGTGAGCAAGGATACCCACCAAGAGCACAGATGGGGCATAGCGGAGATGCAGGCTCGATTCCTTTCTTTACAAGATTCCGATAAAGAAGATCCAATCCTATCTTATTGGAAATAGTCAAGCATAAGGCTAGCCTTCTTCTGAGCCAAGATTCAACGCAGTATCGGGGACCATTCCACGGGTTTGAGTTTCATAACCAAAGGCAAGGAGTGGAGAGTGAAACGAAGGAAAAAGCCTTACTTATAGGTCATCGCATGGTCAGGATCCCTTATGTGGGTCAGCCTTTTTCAGTAATTATATGATCTAAGTGAAATAGCGTAGTATAGGATGATACGAAATAGAACAGTTGCCAATTGGCATGTGAACGCTTTGAAACTCCCTTTCCTTCTCTTTCGAATGAAAGATCATAAGAGAAGAAAGAGAGCTTTAGAAGCAGCCAATCTTTGAATCCCATGCCTTTCTTGGTTGGACCAACCCAACCAGCGATTGTAGACGAGTCTTTCTTAAAAAGCGGAACAAGACATATTTGTACTTTAAAGCAATAAAACAGCAATAAATGGTTGTAGTTGGGGGAGATCTCACGCCGGCGATAAAATTAGGTTTTAAGTGTGCCAAAAAACTTTGGAAATGTTTTAGTAGTGCACAAGACTCTCGTAGTGGAGCCATTTGTAATTCAAACAGCACTCTCTCTTTTCGTCAGACGGGGCAGCAGGCCGATAACGCTGTCTCTAACCCAGAGTCATTCCAGAGCGCTGTAGAGTCGTTCAATGTTCCCAGCCCCCTTGATCCGTTCGAAATGATCCCATTGATTCCTATGAATATAGGAGACTTGTATTTCTCATTCACAAATCCATCTTTCTTTATGCTGCTCACTCTCAGTTTTGTCCTACTTCTGCTTTACTTTGTGAAAAAGAAGAAAACAAAAGATCGAGTTCAAGCTCGAGGTTCTTTGGAAAGAGACGAATGAAAGTATGGAATAAAAGCCCTCTCGTTAACATTCCTCTTCTAGAGTTAACTACCTATTCCTTTTTCCTTTTCCGACTTCCTTTCAAAGAACTATAGCGAATGGTATCTACATGAACCTCGAGTCTCTCAGTGGAAAAATGAAGATAGCCCCTACACAAGCTAAACACACTTTCTTGCTGCAGTCAACAAAAGAACCTTCGCTCAGATTTTGGTGCTTTTTAAAGAGAAATAGCTGCTTCTAAAAATGATTCAACAAGTGCTACTTTCAAGGAAATGGGGTTCTTTAAGAAGTAAAGGAAGTTCCTGTCAAATCGGTAAGCCTTCCGTCCAGTCTTTGTTCTAGCCGCATCAGGCTCAATTGATTTGAGCCAGTCTACCTGCTTTGTAATCAGTTAGTTTTCTTTCTTGCCCCGCGCATTCCCGTAGCTTATTCGGAAAAGGGTCAATGCTTAGTAAACAAAGGGCTTATGAAAGGGGAGGCTGACTTTCTTTGTTAGGAGTAATCGAGTGAAAAGAAGCTGTCGATAAATCCTTTATTCCTTTATCTTTATCTTTATAAATTCAAAATTTTTCTTTATAAAATATTCAAATATAAATAGATAATAATACAAAGCAAAGGCATGCCGGTCAAAGAAAATAGGAAAGCCAAAATAGCCTCAAATAGGAAGACAGAACGAGAGAGTGAAGTACGAATTCAGTTCATAGATCTTTTGTTTCACTTTAACACAGTGAATAAAGAAAGAAGTGCTGGTTCGAGTCAAGCTTGTGAAAAGGGATTCCAATTTTAGTTTAAGAAGGGCTGCATGGTTGAGATGCCTCAAGTCCCTTATGCCCAGCCCAGCCCAGGCCAATCTTTCTTTATCTGTACAAACTTGAGACCAAGGAAGAGAAAGCAGCTTTTTTCTTATCACAGCAAGCAGTCTAGATTTGAGAATCCAGCCATTGAGTTTTTTAATGAAACTTGATACAAGTAAATCATAAAACTGAAAACTGTGGAGAAGCATTGAAAGGATGACTGACGGAACCAACTGGAACCTCCCAGCCAAAGAGAGTCGTTTGCCCATCCAGCTTTCGCGCACTTTTTCAGCAAGATATTGAAGATGAGACAGTGAGACCTTTGAGGAAGCCCGAGATAGATGAAAGGGAATTTGCCTGCAGCAAAGCAGAATGAAATTCCTTTGGTCATCATACTTGCATAAAAGGATTATCTTTACTGATAGATTGACCAGAGGCCTCACCATAAACTGACAGGAAGGCCTTAAGACCTTAAGATTAGTTAGAGAATTTGAATCTTCTCTGCATAAATACATCATCAGCATACATGACAAAAGAAGGAGTCTATTGGAGAGGAAATAGATTTGACCAATTCTTTATGATTTTATGATGTAGATCTGTGAGGCTTCTGCTAAGGACATCAGCTGCAAGATAGAAAAGGAGGTTTTCCTGGAACAAGAAGTTCTTTGGTAAGAATGAATGATAAGAATGGATATCCTTATTCACATTGTAAGAGTTAGAATAGCCCTTGACCTTTAGGATAGGGCGTCAAGACCGGGTTCAGGCTGAAAGTTTGATGGAATGACATTCGAGGTCCTTATTCACCTCGTAAACCTCATCTTGAGATAGAGTACCTTTATTTTGTTGATTGAGTGCGGAGCTAAACTATTTAATAAATAGAAATTAATTAAGAGAGGAGAAGCCTAGCCTAGTTCCCCTTCCTCCGTCTTCGCTAGTTCACATTCAATTTACACTGGATTTCGTACTTACAGGTTTCGGGCTAGCATAGCTAAACCTGATTGAATTGAGAGTTGGAATAGAGTGAAGAAGAAATGAACTTAAATAGAGGCAACAACTCGTTGTTCAAATGCTTTCTTTGGTTCGCTTGCCCTTGTTCAAATACTTTCCCTTTCTACTACGGATTCACTTCTTTCGGAGTGAAGACCAGGTAGCTTTGCGTGCGGAAGAATAGCTAGCTATTGTACGGGAATCTACTTCTGAGATGGGATGCCGAGAAAAAGCTTTTATTAAGCCCAAGGGGGAAGCGAAGTCACTAACTAGAGGAATGGCTACTAGTTTTGAGTTAAATGGTTTAGGAATTCATACCAGTAAAGACGGCCATGATCCACACTACTTCTTTAACGTCAAATCAAACTGATTCAACTAAAGCAGGTTATTTGAAATGGGAGGGCAGGGGATAGCCCTCTTCCACTTATTTGACGATCATATCTCTTTCAACTTTAGGAATTTATTTGAAAGAAGAGACAAGAGTAGTTACGCTTTTTTCTAATCCCGGATAAGCAGCTAAGACTTTCAATAGCGCAGCGGATCTTGCTAACATTAGAGAGTCTACTAAGACTAAGTGAGTTGCCTACCCTTGCTTCGCAGGTGGACTAGTTTAGTTAGAGGATGGTACGATAGAGCTCAAATCAATCGAATACCGTTCGTGACCTGACCCAGAGCCACTCGGTCAATCTCATCCCGTGCTTGGACTTGGGCACAAAACGATAGCTATTCCTTGCATCGTTCAGAGTTATGGCTGACTTTACTTCTTTACTTATAGGCTTTGGCGGCTTTCGGGGAAGAAGGACTCAGACCAGTTTATTTGACCTAGAGGCACTATCGATAGCGACTTTGTTACTTTCCCCAGTAAGATAGAAGAGTGGCCTAGCCCGGCTAAAGATCATTGCCCTCTTTTCTCTTTTATGAAGAGTTTAAAGGTTGGATTTTTGAGTCTCGATCTGCCATCTGCCAACAGTCGTCCATGGGTGCAGGATTTCATCGATCGTAAGGTGGATTCTACTTTTTTTTAAACAAAAAAAAAAAGAACACTTGGGAAGGCCTTTGGTGGTCTTCTGCCTCTTTAGAAAGGTGTCATTAGTGTGACAAGTCAAACAAATAGAATGCAAACTGAGAATTTGCGAAAGTGTGAAACGGAAGCTCGGAGATGGTCTAGCGACTAAAGACGCTAGGGGCACCATGCGAAGAGGTAAATCCTACTTCTCACCACTTAAACATAAACAACCTCAATAACCTTTCCTTATTCAATCAATGAAGGCACTTCGTCTCCTCGCTATAAAACCCTGTCTTTCTATCTATGTCATCCGGGAAGAAGTTGATGAGTTCTGAGCAGGTTAGCCATGGGACCCTTGTAAACTAATCTATCTAAGACCTCTTGAGTTAGGCTTTTGTGGGATTCTGGGATAGATCTCTTGTTTCACCCCTAATGATGCTCCTGCCCGAGAACCTGCTAACCAGTCTTAGACTAGCATAAGGAGTATACGCTCTCTTGCTTAAGACATGCGAATCGTACTTTAGTTGGCATCCCGTCGTCCACTAAAGATAGAACTCCAGAATAAGAAGAAAAAAGAGAATATCAAGTTAGAGTGATGTACGATTACGCCATATAGTCTATAGATATAGCAAGATGCGAAATCGAAAGTCAGAGACTGGAATTTGAGTCTACTATTACTTAAAACTTAAATAAGTAAGATTCTGCAAGCCTATTTTCCGAACCCAAAAAGGAAGAATACTCGACTGAAAGGGATTTCTCGCTCTACCATAGGGAGAGGAGAGGGGGACTTAGTCGAGTGATAACTAAAGGGGGAGTCGCTAGTTCTTCTTTCTGGCAGTTAAGTTAGCTCGAAAGGGATCAAGCCCTTCAACTAACCCTAAAAGAAATAGCCATTGACGCATCGCCTCTTCCTCCAACTCCAACAATGGATTCTTCTTATTCTTCAACGATTCTTCTTGGCTTGGACACTAAAGATGGAGTTGTTTTGGCTTTTGACCAAGCTAGCCACAAAAGGTACCACCGATCAAAGGTCGACCTCACCCTCGGTAAACCGAACCGAACCTGAGAAAGAGGAAGAATCAAAGCTAGGCCATTCCATTAGGTATGCGCGCGTACTAGATAGACTCATTTCTTATCTTTTTTCTTATCTTTCCGGCTTTCCTGGCCTATCGATAATAGAATTCTTTCTTCACTCGGAGTTCTAGCTTTGCTTTCTTATTACTTCAAGCATGGTTGTTTAAGAGGTTTGATTCAAAAAAAAGGTAATAGGGATATTGAATAATATATATTAATACCGGCTTGCATTAGCCTTTTCTTTAAGATGTCAGTAGGAAGGAAGAACAACCTATTTATTATAGTTTGGGGAGGATTCATTATATAGTACTTTTGTTAACTCCTATCTCCTATATTATGAACAAATTACTTCATTGTGTTCTCCACCCTTGACGGATAATAAGAAGTCGATCCGGGAGACTTTTGAAGTTATCCAGTAGGATATACACAAAGAAAGTACTCTGAAGCACTCAACCATACACCATACGTAATAAGTAAATAAGTATAAGGGCGTAGGGCAGGGAAAGCCTCAAATATCAACGAAAGTATGTTTTGCTCTTTAGCAAGCTTTGGCAGCGCTATCTCAAATAGGACTAGTAGTTCCCTTTCCTTCCCTTCGCCTTCGGGTCTCTCTCTTCTCTGTCTGAACCTTTCAGCTTTTCGGGGAGTTATTCTTGCCTTGCCCTCTGAGGATGCCTATTTTGAGCTAGCTAAGAAAGAAAGGCTTCGTCATCAGGAAAGTGGGGACAGTAGATCTATCCCCCTAAAGCAGCTTTTAGGATAAAATAGTCTACAGTATTGATTGCTTTAATACCCAGACAGACTATGAGAGCTATGAGGGGCATTTTGCTTTAAAGGGAGAGCTTGATTCACCCTTTTTAGTTTTTGCCTCTTTTTATTCTTCTGTAAACGTTGACATTCCCTCCCACTTATTTAAGTTATTTATATTAAATATTAAATAAATATTTAAGCGCCTCTCTTTCCCATATCTATATGCTTTAAACTTCAGTCTTAAAACTCTGATTTTCGGAAGTAGCTGTTAGTCACCTCAAAAGTGAAGTAGTAGGTGGTAAAGGTTTCATTCATATTGAAACTATTCGAGTAATTGAATAGCATTAAACTAGTCAAGTTCCTTACTGTAAAGCTCCATTCTCGAGAGAGATGTTAGAGTTACATTTAGATTAAGTCTTCACTTTCTGTATTCAAGCTCAATTACTGCAGGAAAGAAAAGATGATTGTAGGCTGATTCCGCAAGTACAACAAATCTTTAAAGCAAGGAGTAACCGCCAGGAAAGACTAACCTCAGGTTACCAAAGGCCAAGGCAAGAACTGCAATCTTTCTGCAGTAGGGGACTCTTTATCTTTTTTTTATGAAACTGATCTATAATCTAGAATTGACTAGTTCTTTTGTGGTTACTAGTACTTTTTTGTCCTCCTGCCAACCTGTAAACCATATAACATATAACTAAAGTTCAAAAATCACCAACTTCAGAGTAATTAGATAGGTCCCAAAAGGCTAGAGTTAGATTAGAACTGTAAAGTTATCAGCCAGCACTTTTAGGGCGCCAGAGGCAAGTGAGGTATCAGACGCGAGGTCAAATAATAGCTTTATCATTTCCTATGCAAGACTGGGAATAGCTAATAGTTCTGAGACTATGTCACTAGTTGTATCTAATTCCATACTTAAGGTAAAGGTCTTTCAGAGGAAAGGTAATGGACTTCTTGGAAACTCGTAAACCTGACTTCCAACTGGGAAGGGAAGGTAATTGATTGATTATGCAATGCTGACAATAAACTATTCTGATTCTGCAAACACTCATTTCAGTGAAACAATTTCTTTTATCTTTTGCAAGTCCACAAAATAGAGGAATGAGTGGCCGGCGGGATGGACTCAATTCTCTTACTTCAACGATGGGGTACCAGAACTAAAAGGTTATGACATTTTAAGTAAGATCAACAGATGCAAGTGAAGTAGCAGAAGTCTTTCATATGCGATAGAGTAAAATTAGATTTAGAGTCTAGAGTGACAAAGGCAATGAAGATACCTGAAATTAAGCTTTAATACTTGAAATTGAGGAATTTGTTGCTGGCGGTAAAGATGTAATTACAGACTAGACACCAAAGGATTTTCTTTCTTAGACAAGTATACCCCTATTATATTGACTAGTGTACACCTGAAAGACTCAATCCCCATCGAATATATTCTAGTTCGTAAATCGAGAAAAGGAGGTTTTAGGCTGAGCTTCGTTCAAAGCGCAAGGCCTTTCACTTTGCGGATAATTTCTCTTTTGCAAGGAGATACCTTCCCAAAGCAGAGTTTAGAGCTACAGTTATTTAGTAGGCTGATTACGCCCCATCTAATAGTCAGACTCAATTCCTTAAGTTTATAGAGCAGTCTTTTTTAAGGACAAGCAAGCATTATTATTATAGATATAGAATAATAAGTAAAGTTCCTCAAAAACTGACTTTAGGTCACCAGATGTAGGTTTGTTGGCCTCGAGAGCAAATATTAGTTTGGAAGGGCATAAAGAAAGAAGATCCGAAGGGAGAAAGAATATCTTTCTTATTATGCGAGTCAAAATAGATTGAGTTCACAGGAGAGCTATTGATTATTCCCCTATTAATCTAAAACACAAGTTAGCCTTAGTCTGATTCTCAAAATGCAAAGGCACCAGCTCTTACTGATACTGATTTTTAGACTGGCGATTAGCTTTCCGATACAAGTAGATCCCCAGTATGATTATCTGCTGTAAAGACGCCTATTCTCTCATTCCTACTCCTCTAGAAGGAAAAAATTCAAGTTCACCGGCAAGAGAAGAGTACGTCACCAAACTCAAGATCACCAGATGCAAGGTCAAGAACTGAAGGGCTTAAGCCAGCAGGTCACAAGGTAAGAGATTATCTTGATTATACAAGGAATTACCTACTCTATATTCTCTAACCTCAAAAACAAGAACTACTGGAGTTCCAAGAACTTTTCAAACTCAAAGGCAGCAGACGCGGGGGAACTCACTATAGAAGACATAGAAGACTGACGGCAGGAGGAGTGCGTATGTGCTACGTAGTTTGAATAAAGAATAAAAAGCCCTGGTAGACGGGATAGCAGGGCAAAGGAGACTAATATCCTACCAATACACATACCAGGCATACACGCACGCACACATACTGACCAAGACTACGTACAGCCAACGGTGAGATTCAGCAAAGAAGTAACAGACAGAGAAACCCGAGCGTCACGTAAGATTTAGTGCAAAAGCAAGCCCGGAATTACGTAAGCTATTGCTGTTGCCCAGATCTGAACTTCCTGCTTCATAATCGAAGGTGGGGCAGTTAAAGAATTATGGCATAAAAGCAAGTAAACTCATAATCCGGAGCCGGATATAACATATATTTCTATGTAATTTCCCGTCCTGGGGATTCTATGATAATACTATAGGCCCTACTGGAATCGTCTTTATGGCTTAAGTAGAGCCCGTACGCCAACAAGAAGAAAAGGCAGGCGTTACGGAGCAGCAGTTTCATGCATTCTTCTACTTTCGGCCCTTATCCCACGTCTATTTCATCTATTCTCGGGGAGAGACTTTTTTTGAGCCCCTTCGTATGGATAGGGCGGGTGAGGGGAGTACCGATCCGAGGCGGGTTGACGGATGTCTTCTTAATCACGAAAATGCTTCGTCGAACCCGAGGGAGCTGGAGGATCAGGCAGGAGCAGCTGCCAATCCTGCAGCGGAGCCACCGGCTAACGTTCCTTCAGGCGCATCGACCTCAAAAGGTACATGGTTCCGTAAATGCATTCCTTGTTTAAAAACCAAAACACAAGAGGGGGGGCATTCTGTTTCGCCTCCTGAACCAACAATAAACAACTGGGTATTGGACCTTGATCTTCCAGGGGAAGAGCCATCCGATACAATTGGAACTCTTAGGAGAAAGTGTGGGATTCTTATTGAGGCATTCTCTAAAAATAATAAAAGAGACTCCGACACCTTTGAAGAGATCGCAACCCACCTGGTTTTGGAAAGAAAAGGGTCCCCCCCGGAAATAGAGCCCGCAAAGGAAGACTTTGAACGTCTCCTTGCCGAATTACAAAACCCCGCAGAAAGCGACGTTTATCTTCGGGTTTTAAAAGCGCTGGAGATGCATCCATGAGCATTCCTGCGAGGCTTTCTGCGATGGTCCGGGAGTACTCCTTAAAGCAGCTCCAAAAAATTCTTTTTGATTTAACCGCAAAAGGGAAATCGGCTAATTGGGCGCAAACGTTGCGATGGGATCTTAGACGTCGGAATTGGAAAGAATGATAATAAATTTCTATTTCTTTTTTCATATTAGCTATCTCTTTATGTTACACCTTGTTATGGTTATGGGGCACCCGAGGGATCCACCCGAAAATACAAAAGTCGATTCGCTACTTCATAACGGAAGGGCCCCCGTTATGATGTTTTTTTCGCTGAATAAATGAGAGAGAGTGGGAGGGCGGGTCTCTTCTCATTGGGCCCGCTTGGATTATGGTTGGGGCGCGCCCGAGGTTTTCTTAAGAAAGAATCTCAGCTCCGATCATGGTGGGTGACTGCGGGGGATTAGAAGCCACTGCCTCGAAAGCTGCCTACGAAAGACTTCCGGCTATGCCTGTCCATCATAAATTAAGAAAGTAGATGGATAGATGAATAGAGAAGATTACCGCCCAAGCAATCAAAGAAGTGTGTAGCCAACCTCAGTCTTGTAGAGCTCATCCCCGAGTGGACGAGCAGAAGGAGATCCCAGGATGACAGGCCTGGAGCGAAAACTCTTCCTTTTTTTTATGTGGAAGGCAAACAAAGCCAAAGAAGGAGGCAAGATTCGGAGCTGCTCATATTTTTTTTCGGTCATAGCCTTTGAAGTTTTAAGCCATCATCTTTTTCAAAGACAACAAAACAAAGGTACTACGTGACTCGACCTTAATAAATCCGAGGAAAGGAGAGGGACTAAAAGTGACTTAGTGCTTGCATGTTGGGATGGATGTTTGGTTGGTTGCTTTGGGAAGAGGTTTTCTTTGATTGGCTTTATGTCGTTTAGCGACAGATTGTTTCGAACCGCTAACAGCAATTCCGGTCGAACAGCTAACGGCTAACGCTCCAACACTTCAGTATCACCCTAACAATAAGAATCCCTAACGTCGAACTAAACCAAACAAATCCCTTAAGAATCAGAAATATACTTTGGGATTTAAGGAATGAACTACTACCTTATAAGGCGCAGGAGCTTCTACTAAAGAATTCCTTCCCTCTTTATTAGTTACAGAGCTCAGCAGCTATCAAGGAGAAGTGGACTTTCTGTCATTAGTAGCTTTAGATTTAGTTTAGGTACGAAGTTACTCGACCTTAATTTAATAAATCCGAGGGTCGAAGTGCCTAAGCCCTCTTCTACTTTGAATAAACCAAAACTTTCCCCATTAACTCTCACAGAAAAACTAGCACTAGAAACACATTCCAAAATGATGTAAACTGAGCAGGAAAACCAAAGACAGCCAACAGACCCTCAAGGAAGACCCAATTTACTGTATCATAAGCCTTCCTTATATCTATCTTCATGATACATCTTGGCATTTTGCCTATGATAAAACTTCACAAGATCCTCACTAATTAATATGTTATGGATAATGGATCTTTGCTCAATAAATGTCTTCTTCATCAAATTCAAACCAAAGAAATTTCGTAATAGCACGTATAGCTATGGATGCTGCAAACAGGCTTTCTGCAATTGATGCCGAAATGAGGCAACTGCAAAATTCAATTCTTCAGCACCGTAGAGCGCTAAACCTCTTTTTGAGAAATGTTAGAGCAATGGATCCTGCAAGGAAAGAAGCGCGCATTCGCGCTACCAGAGAGCGCATAGAGGGTTTGAAGGAGAGGCAGCAAGAAAGATTCTATAACCCAAAAGCCCGACCTCATTGCGTACCCCGAACTCAAGAGGGGACTCCCTGTCAAAGAAAGGACTGCCTTAAAGCATTCCCGGTTCTTCAAATGGTTATGAAGCAGCTCATTCGACTCAAGGGTACCGATTGATAGGCGAAGAAGGAAGGTAGTTAGCTCTAGCTTAAGAAGTAAAAAGCTAGCCATCCTCGAAGGGAAATGAGCAGAGAAGTCAATGCACGAGATCCCGGTGCTTTAGCCACCTAAGAAAATGGAGCGGAATCATACCGGACAGCGAAAGCCATTCAATTCAGTTTGGCTTGACAGCTGCTTAACCAAAAGGGGCGGTCTTGCGCTTTTTGGTCTTCTATAGGATCTTGTGGGATGGCTCTGATAGTTGAATGAATTTATCTGTAGAGGTTATGAGGTCTTCCTCCTTCGCGAAGAGTCAAACTCCAACAAGGAAAGAGAAAGTAGGGCTGCTAGCCCGTCTCCAGAGTAAAGCGAATTTCTGTTCCACTAAAGTAGCTCGACCCAAGAATATTCGTAAAGTGTGAAGTTGGAAGAAAGGGGGATTGGGGAGGGGCTACGGATTACGTGCTAGGGGAATCCGAAGACTGCGTATAAAGGACTGATTTTCCACGTGCATCAGATCAGATCTGGGCTGCTTTTAGGAGCGCTCTTTTCATCCAACTAGAAGAAGAAGAATCAGAACACTCCCATGTCTTTCTTGGTAAAACAAACCGGCGAGCTGCGGTCTAAGGACCCCGGTTGGGGCTATGAAGCTTACCTTATTATTCTCTAAAGTAGAAAAGACTTTTTCATTTCAGCTTTCTGACTGGGGTTGGCAGCTACATTCAGTCTTCGAGACCCCATAAGAGTTGAAAGTCGTTTCGTTTAGTACGAGATCGCTTCACACCAGGGTAGACCTGTTCCGCACAATACCACACCATATTAGTGAAAAATTCGGACACCAATCATTTACGAGTGAGTAAACCACCAAGAATTGACAAGCGGATGAGTTTTCTAGTTAGCTATCTTGGGGAAAAGATACTATAGGATAGGGCTGAACTTTCAAATCCGGGGGCTTTTTTCCCGAAAGTCCCCTCCCCCTCTCCGTCCCTTATTCGTTCTTTGTGAAAGCCCCAGAACATTCGCATAGAGGAGTATCTGTATCACGCATGCTTCTCCACTGATGAAAAAATGACCTTCTATTCTCTTCTAGGAATTCCTACCCCTACCATTTGAGAGGGGAAAGATGTCAAGGAGAAGGAGATCCTAATACTCTCCCGGAAAGTCTTAGCGTCAGTTTTGGTACCGCCAGGGTTCTTGTTATTTCAATACCGTCCATCGTAGCGAGAGGAATAAGATAAGAAAGCTCCATCGATCTCGTTTTTAATTGTTTGCGACCCATGGATCAGAAAATACCTAATAAAAGCGATTCCGTGGGCCTACTTTCCTTTCCGAGTAATTGACAGTCACAAGACTTGGAAACGACCAAAAGAAGAAAGGGGAAATCGAATTCCTATTCGTCCATCAATAAGAGGAAGGTGAGGCTATCGGTCCACTAAGCATATGGAATATCATCCCAAGCCAGCCCATTAACACATGTTCTGTTCCTAACGCCAGCTACGCTAAAAAGCTTGCCATCGACCGTTCGGAAGTAACCGCGTGCGCTCACCTATCCATCAACCAAGAGAGAAGGGAATGAAACCAACCTTTACGACGACTTTCTTTTTTTAGGGTCAATCAATTGAAGCATTTTTTGTGTGGGAGATCGAGGATAAAGGCTGATGGTGATGGATTCAAGAAGGAGGGGGTAAGCACACTTATATAAGAGAAATTGCGTGGTTAAGCCGGCAAGAAGCTTTTAGCTTGGAACAAGAGGAGCCTTGTTTGGTCGGAAGGTGCATGTAACGCGAGTCATTTCTTTCTTTTGTGGAAAGGCTGAGACCGGTATTGCATTTCGTTCATGAACATGCACGCTTGCTTACTTACGCAAAGAATACAAAAGCTTGTGAAGCTATTCCTATTCGCTAAGAAGCCTTTCATTGTTCCTAACACGTTTATGAGTACAGCCTGAGTCGACCTGCCTTTCTGGCTACTGGTATGTAGGTCTATCTTAGTACGTCCAGGGTGTTTTTTAGTAGCAAGTCATGGGTTGAAAGGTCTTCCCGGCTATGAATGAGTTCCGCGACTTACACCGGCACCGGGCCTGCGAGCTTGCCCATAGCTCGCTCATTGAAGGTCTATTGTTGCATTCGTGGTGGTAGTTGAAGGAGCCCATACATGAGCGGAAACCTCGATATTCAACGACTAACGATAGCTTATACGCTCGACGAACCATTAACTAACTAACTCCACCATATTCGAAGGTGCACAAACCTCTGTAAAATAAAAGGCTTACCACTGTGCTATATTCGAAGTAAGTTGACATCGAAAGTGAATCCGAATCGATTTCTCCCAAGGCTAAAGAAAGCACTGAGCCTGCTCCGAAAATGCTGTGAGAAAGAGGATCTGTTGGTTTAGGAAAACTATAACTTTTGGTTCATGAAGAAGCGGCCCCTCCGCATCAAGATAGTCAATCGATAGAGGTGTTGGGGTCTTATTCCTCAAATCGGTTATCGGTGAAATGACTCTCATTGGTTGGAAGTACCAAAGACTCCCTAGCTTCCTGAAAACAAAAGTAAGAGCATCTTCTTCTTCTTCAATTGCGCTAACAGCTCAAATAGCAACGATGGTAATGACGATAGCTTTACAGGAATTGCTTTAGGGATTGTCTTTTTATTCCTTTCTCTTCGAGGCGAGGCATATGAATCTTATCGATATGCCACTATCCCAGGAAAGAGAGACACGCACACCCCCTTTCATTGCCATTACCTGCCTTTCTATCTTAGCTACCATGCCCGGCGAACAAGCAACTCCCTGAGCTAGCGCGAAAGCCTAAAGCGTTAGACGCTATGGAGTTTTCTTGCTGAAGAGGATGAAAGAAAGACTGAGACAGATGAGACAATGGTGGGATGAAATTGATATAAAGATTTCGTAGTTAGACCGTTGATACCCTGCCTAGCTGAATAACTGACCGATGGCAGAATGGTAAGCTTCCTCGTTAACTTGCGAGGGTCGGCACTTATTTCGTATGGGGTGCAACTACAATGCTTGAGAGGTCTCAAAAGTAAGATAGGAATGGTAAAAGAGTCGAGATAGATGTCTGTCTCTGCCGCGCCGTAGGGCTTTCCAGGTAGAGCTGCCATTTCTATTGGCCTGTCCTGTGCCAGTCAAGGTAAGGAGTTGAAAAGGGCATTCATCCGTCGGATTAGTCTAACTCGGTAAATGCATGGATTAATGTTCTCAGTATGAGTTCTTTCTTTCTTCATTGGGTGAGTTGGGATTAGAAGAAAGTCTCCGTAGGTCCGCTACACCCCCTTTCGTTCAATCTTAACTACGCCATGCTTAACAGACAATGGATTATGATTATCGGTCTATTTTCCGATCTTTATTTTCTTTTTTTAAAGAATTTAAGTTAATAACTTAAATGAATTTTGCTCCGAGTAGTCCGCAAGCGGGTAAGTGAGCGAATAAGTTCCAGACGATCATTGCATAAGAGCGAGGGACCTGTGCGGGGGGCCCTTCAGTTCCAGTTTCCAGTTCACATGTTAGGGTATAAAGCTATCTAAAGGAGCGTTAGAATCCAAACTCCTTACAGGGATCAGATCAGTCCAGTAAGTAGGCCCAACTCCAGGCTCTTTCATTCACCTTGAAAACCGAGCTTTTAGAATAGAATGCTTCGCTAACCGAACCGAGACAGGCATCAGATGCTGCAGCAGGGGTTAATGTACCAGAAAAGGAATTAAAAGAGGGGTCTTACCTTCATTCCTTAGTCTACTGTCTATCCTGCTCTTACGTCAAGGATCTCTTAGGACTAACCCTCGACTAGGTCACGGCACATGAGAAACTAACCCCATAAAACCTATGCTACTTCGTCCTGGTAATCTGTCACCACTTTTGTCCTAAGTGACAAGTAGCTATATACGGGCACTGGTAAACACACAATGCAGTTCATAATGAGATGCACTCATGTCTGAGGTAAAGGCTGGAAAAATTTCATTCGATTTTGTTCTATGGGTACCATTTTGTCAAGAGATACAATTTTTTCATATCCCTCTAATGACACGTAGCCCCAGAACAGTGGATGTTGTAGTATACTTTAACTAATTATAGGTGGGCTTTCTTCTGCCCTGCCAACAAAATTATAAATGACATGTCTCACGTTACACTTCACTACTTGCCTTGGTGGGAATTATGTTTTCGTAAACAAGTACCCTCCCTACCAAAGGCGATCCTATTACAGGAATAGCTTCCGGGACGCCTGTTACAATTTTATTTCTTTACCAGGTGAGAGCTTATACTAAGTACCATATAGCCCCAACTATTTCTTTAGAAGGGGCGACTATATGGTGCTTAGTATAGTATATTTTTCACTCGCTCTTCTCTGGCTAGGATGTCACTTATATGGCTATCTTTTCTTAAGCCTAAGGGGGACTAAGGCCTGTAAAAGACCTAATCCGGCTTTCCGTGCGATATCTCCTTGCGTCAGGCCTATCTTATGCACATTACAGTAAGGAAGGAAGCTTCAGGGCTGGAAAGGCTTAATAAGCACATCTCCAGTAGTACACTTAGCTTGCACCTTATTTCAACTTTCATTAGTTAACCCACCTTTTTCTAAAAGTGCTTTTAGTAATTCTGGGAAAAATTATTTATTCATTATTCTATTAGCATAGCATTAAGTAGTAAACATTTTACACGTTGGGTTTTCCCATACCATACTATACATGCAAACATAACTTTTAAAACAAAACAAAGATAGTTAGCATAGATAGGAGTCTATCTCCAGTAGGCACCGGAGTAGATCTACACTAAAAAAAGACAAAGAACACCAGACACTTATTTAATTGAAACCTTATAAAACTAAAAAGAGTCGACGGACTCTTCTATTCTAGTCTCCCCGGTCACCGCGGGTGACAGCACGCACAATTAGGTCTTCCTGCTCCGCCCGCAGCCCCGCTCTATAGAATGAATAAGGAGAGGCTTATCGATGACCGAGCCACTCTTATACTACTCCTTACCTCATCCCCCCCCTGTCACTTAAAGGGCGAAGTCTTAGAAGCGAGTCTAAAGTCATGTTTGAAGGGAACCGACACGAGTAGGTCCTTGCTTGTACGGACGCTACTTCTTATTACGGGATCGGCCGGATATCGCTTACCTTGTCTACTTATAGGCGGTCAGGAGCGAGCGGGCGAGATTCAAAAATACACCTTGCTTGGAGACCTTTGGGAGCTGCACGAAATAATAATTGCAAATACAATCAGAATGATTAAAGCAAAGGAAGAATAAGAAAGAACTCATTTTAGTCAAGACAAATGGTCCCACACCTAAATAAACTAGTTTGAAACGATTAAGGCAGAGTTCAGATGAGCTAACAAGATGAACTTCATCCTGTAGGGAAAAAACTCATCTATATTGGCTCCTCAGAATGGGAGGAAATTACACTTAGGCAGCGGCGGGATTGTCCGCCTCGATCCCCGCTAACGCAGGTCCCTACCCAATGACAATACAGGGGAAAACAAAGTAGCCTCCATAAGAAGCTGCTTATAAGCCAATCTCTTCGAACGACGATAAAAGAGGAGTATCGTTGATAAACGAATACGTTACTTCTACTACTCTTTTCGTTACACTCATTTCGTTTATTCCACTCGCTTCATCGGATAGTGTTCTAATTCCAAGGCGTTTGTGGCCTGCCTTACCTGAATCTATCTCTTCGGGTCGTTGCAATCTTTCTGTTGAAAAGTCTCCTTCTTCGGGTATTATTGATATTGGCATAGAACAGAGCTTCAGGTCGAACTAGTGGATTGGGTGGCAAGGAGACTATTAGGGAAAACATACATTCGTTGGATAGGTAGCTGGATTGAATCTAATTGCTGATGGAGACGGAAGCCATAGGAGTTGTATTCGAGTAAGAGCGCGGGAACCCGAAGAGAAATACGGATGAGTGCAAAAAGGGCAAACGAAGGGTACGAGTGAAATGAAATTCAATGCCCGTAGCGAGTCAAAAAGCAGGGGCCTAAGCATCCTTTGCGGCGCTTGCCCTGTTGAAAGTCTATTCAGTTCGATTCCGCGATGAGGCCATGCATATAAAAACAAAGCAAGAGAAGCTACAGAAAGCGAATTCTTTAATAATATTTTATACCGGCGTAACAAGAACAAGCTGAAGAATAGAATTGAGATCTTTCCTCCGCTTCGGATTCATTCATTAGAAAGAGTTCCCTACGCCGCCTAGTCGCTATAGGAGACACGTGTACACCGCCGCGTCTGAAATCAAAGAACGGAATACCTTCTGCGGCTATCATGGCTAGGGTAATAATTCGTATATGGAAACGCCGCTTCCTCTTTATCCTTTATTCGATTGTTGGATAGGGAGGCCTTGAAGGCGATGAAAAAAGATGATAATATAGGAACGCGGCAAACTCTTTCAAGAAAGACGCATCCTCAGCTACAGTGGTAAAATCTCTATAGGCAAGTAGCCCATGATTTTCCAATTATAGCTCGGTCCGAATGCCCTATAGCTTTGGAGTTTCCACCCTGGTGATTTGGCTGTAGAAGCCTAGGCTAATGAATTGGGGAGGTACGCAAGCGAGGGAAAAAGCTTTGATGAAGCAAAGTGTAAAGCTGAGGCATATTTCTAAAACTAGCAATTCCGACTCTTCTCTCAAAGGGTGAAGGTCTCGGTCCGGTCTTTTCTTCCTTGGTCTGACGCTTGCTTTTTCCCAGCCGTTTACAGCTCAATCCGTAAGTTCACACTAGTCAGTACAGCTTTTTTTTAATTTCATTTTCCACAAGAGTCGATATTTCCGATTCAATCTTCTTGTTACTATATTTTCTATATGATAAATTAGAGGCAAAAATTATTATTCCTTTCCTCTACAGAGAAACCTTTATTCCAAGTCACACCATAAGAGCCATTTATTATCTTTCTTTGATTCCAGATCAAAGATTCATTTCATCTATATTATATTAAGATTATATTAAGTATATTTTAGATTTCGATGTATATCTATCAGATCGTGGCTTCATGTACCAAATATTTCAATATCGTTGCATCCGGTATTTTTGTTTTGTTCCAACAGTGTGATGAAGAATATATCCGAGAAAGAGACTTTCATTTCCAGTCTCCTATTTCTTTTTTTTATTTATTATTGCAAATCGGGTTAGACACACTCAATTGCGTTGTCTTGGAGAGTGAATAGCCTATTGAAGTCTCGGCTTTTCCAAGCGAAGACGGAACTAAATATCATACATGAGAGGAGGGCTTTCCGAGACCAATCTGACCAACTAACAAGGCTTAATCCAAAGCGTCCTGTGCTTCATCTACCGAATCAAGGGAATAGGGGTCCGCGGCCACCGAAACAGAGAATCCGGTTCTTTCTCCCGAGCCACAGGCCGAGTCCGTATCAGAACCGATTCATGCAGGCGCCGGAGCTTAATAAATCCGGGCATCCAGCAGTTATTTCCTCTTGACTTGTTTATTTCTTCCAAAAGCTCTCACAGGCCTTGGCCACTTTCGGAGACGCCTAAACTGACCATCCAAAAGCATTTGCATCCGTTTTTTCAGGACTAACTGGACCAAGTTTCTCATCTCGAACCAGCAAATCCTGGTCCCTTAACGGACTTATAAATATCCGAGCTTGAAGCAGCAGACTCAGCCATATATAGGAGCAACTTGGAGAAGAGAAAGCTTAGTGGTTTTCCGCAGGATCTTTTGCAGAAGTAGAGCAGGGAACAGGTCTGAACCGTCAAGTTGGGATGCTTCCAGCGTGGAATTTAACTCGTCTGATTATTCCGTGTTTAAGAGTGGGAGTATTTTATAAATTTTATAAAGAGTGAAGCTCCTCATTCAAAGAGGGGCGGGTGGTTATCGAGGTTTGCAAAGTCTAAAACTTAAGCATGTTGGATGCACCCAAACCCGGTTAACCAAAAGGCGAATAGTTAGCCCCTGCTAGGTCTAGACTAACAGAGCCTGAATAAGCTTTTTGCCCGAGAGCACGGACACAATGGGGGAGGAGCGGGCATAGGGCCCTTGTTAATACAGGAGCAACCCACAACTTCATATCCGAAAGCGCTTGGGGCTGAAGACGGAAAGGGACACCAGCCGCATCAAGGCCGTTAACTCTGCCGCGAAACCAATCCATGGCATTGCAAAGGGCGTGGAGCTACAAATAGGAGGATGGAAAGGGACGATTGAAAGAAAAAAGGGGCGCCATTTCAAGGTCATCTTAGGGATAAAGCCGTCCCTATGCCATACTTGGGCACCTTAGGCATCATGGATGAAGGATCCCAACTGTTAATGTGAAGACTAGTGTGCCCGCCTTGCAGCTTGTCAAGGGAGTCAAGAAGGGCGAAGAAAGTGGCTGCGCTAGTTGGGGATTAAGAAAATGGGTCAAGTGAGGAGTGTACTGTAATAGCAGAAGTCCTTTAATAGTTCAAAGATGTTATGCCACCGGAGCTGCCGAAGAGACCCCGACCTAGGAGAGAGGTGGATCATCGCATTGAGCTGGAACCAGGGGCTAAGCCACCGGCAATGGCATGGCCCAAAATTGAGGGAGTGCCGGACCATCAAAGGCCCCATATGGTGTACCAGTGCTGTTTCAAAAGAAGCACGATGGGAGTCTTCGACTTTCTGGTGATGCCTTAATGCCCCAGCCACGTTTTGCACCCTTATGAACGGTTGTTCCACCCCTACCTGGACCGGTTTGTGGTGGTATATCTTGATGACATTGTGGTCTATAGTGGGACGCTTGAAGAGCACTTACGAGCTGTCTTCCAGATATTAAGCGAAAACCTGTTTTATGTCAAGAAGGATACTTTTGCTCAACAATCAGTCTTTTTCCTTGGACATCGGATCAAGGGAGGGACCATTTGCATGGAAGGGGAAGGCCATAGAGGAATGGGATCCCCCATCAAAGGTATATGAGTTAAGATCTTTTCTTGGCCCGGTAAACTACTATCGTAGGTTCATCCAAGGCTTTTCGGGTCGGGCTGCACCTTTGACTAATCTTCTTAAGAAGAACCAACCATGGCATTGGACGAGAGAATGTCAAGAGGACTTAAAGGGAGCCATCATGGCTGATCCGGTGCTGGCCTTGCCGGATCATGCTAAGCCGTTCGAGGTACATACCGATGCCATCGGTGGAGTTCTTATGCAAGAGGGGCACCCAATCGCCTATGAGAGCCGTAAGCTCAATGACGAAGAATTTTTGCGGAAATACACAGTACAAGAAAAGGAGATGACCGCCATAGTGCACTGTCTACGCACTTGGAGACACTATCTGCTCGGGTAAAAATTCGTTGTCCGAGCCACCAGCTATTTCCAAACACAGAAGAAGCTCAGCCCTAAGCAAGCAAGGTGGCAATACTTCTTGGCTTAGTTCGATATGTGTATCGAGTATAAGCCAGGACGCACGAATCTAGTGGCTGATGCGTTAAGCAGAGCTTGTGAGCTTGAAGCTACAGGAGATAACTGCTGTGAGCCAGTTTAGGAGCACCCTTTCTGATAGGATCAAGGAGGTTCCACAATATGACGCAGTAGCTAGGAGCCTACTACAAGCTGTCAAGGAATAAAAACGTCGCTTTTGCTTTTGGGAAAAGGATACACCAAGGGGAATAATCTTTTCGTCCCAAGGTGGGATAACATACGTAGGGACTTGTTGAAGGAGTGTCACGACACTCGCTGGGCAGGAAGCATCATGGTGGTGGTCGATATATTTTCAAAGTATGCCACCTCTTACAAATCAAAGCGGCATCTGCCTACTGCCCTATTTATTACAAGGGACGTGGTGCCCTCGCGCCCCTTCTCTTAATATAATAATTATAATAATTCTTCTATGAAAAGAAGGAATGCAGCGCGGTAAGCCGCATCGGGTGAGTGACACAGGAAAGGGGACCGCAAAATGGCGATCGAAAGTCCCTCCGTAGTATCTCATAAGACTTCAAATATAGGGCAACATTTAGCCAGTCCGCCTTGCACAAGCCAACAGACAAACTTCTTACTTCTTAAGCGAGGTTTCTGATAGTTGACAATTCCTTCTCGAGGTATTCCTTTTTCTTAGCAACTGGCTTTCATGAGTCGTCCGTTGATTATTGGTACTCTTTTGCTTGGTTCGAGGACCCGATGGTCAAAGGAAAGGTTAAGGTCCTGATTCCGGGACGGAGCCGTATGAGGCGAGAGTCTCACGTACGGTTCCTTTGAGAAGGGTGTGATACCACCACCTATCAGGCCCGACGAGCGGTCCACGGAGCTGCATCCCTACTCACCTGGTCTATGCACATCGCTCTCTCCAGGAGGTTGGCCGCCTATCCTAGATATTCCCATTTCCAATAATATCCCGGGCTCGATCTGGTTTAGTATCAAGGTGATTCTTTTTCTCTTTCTATATATATGGGTCCGTGCAGCATTTCCACGATATCGTTATGATCAATTAATGGGACTTGGCCGGAAAGTGTTCTTGCCTCTATCATTAGCTCGGGTAGTCCCTGTTTCTGGTGTTTTAGTCACCTTTCAATGGCTCCCTTAATTATGTGCGAGGAAGTTAGACCAAAGGAACAGCATAGAGGTACGTAGTCGCTCGACCAACGGGAGAGGAACTAGAGTCACCAACTCGACAGACCCCACTCAATCTTATTCCTTATCTGTTCGCCTATCTGTTACCTAAAGCATTGATGAGGAAAGCTAGTTTTAGTACTTTTTTTATTTTAGAAAGGTAGAACATCGGATCTGCCAACGAGGAAGTTGTTGTTGATATTCCATTCCTGCATCTATCTTTCTTGAGATTCTGGATATGCGAGATTCACTTAGAGTAGGCGTAACTGCTTAAAGAGCAGGAAATACAGCAAGCGGTTCGCCTTGATCCTTGTGATTGCCAGAGAAATCCATCAATGCTACTTGAGAAATGTGAACATACATACTCTCGCCTCCTGTCCCAGGAAGGCCACTTCTACTATACATCTCCACCAAGCCATCCTTGTAATCAGAATGAACATCTTCGGCTTCCTTATAATAAGGGATTTCTCCCGTTACTGAAGGAAACACTCCGTTGATTGCTCCGATGATCGTGACCCCGGTGCCGGTGGAACATCCACGTTAGCTTCCGTTGCAGAAGATCGCGTCTTTGTTGGAACTCTCTCCTTGTCGAAAAGTATTTTAAGCTATCACAAAGAGGGAAATGTTGATCAATCGATCTGGAAACACAATCCTGGTGAGAGCTTTTCATCATACCCTGCCGGGCTTGCTTTCCCCCCACGCCAGCTTGTCCCTCCTATACCTAGGATTCCCATTTGGTTCGGCTGTAGTTTCATAGATCGATCATGCAGTTAGGGCCAATCAAGCAGAGATCGATTGGCCTGCCAGAGAGCTTACATTAGAAGACTGACACCCAAAGCTGGACGAAAAAGTTCAGGATGATGTGATCCAAGTAAATCAAGAGGCAAAGCAGTTCCTTGAGTTTGTCCATCGAGTAAGTAGCAATGGTAGAAAGCGGACAGATGCCATCGAATCGGATGTGAACAACCGCTCTTAGAGTTCGAGAATCCAAGCGCTGGCAAGTCAGCTAGCGAACCAAGGGGCAAAAGTCCTATAGTCATTCCTCTCTCTGGTAGCAATCCGGTCTCCAGTCGATGGTACTATTGAAAGGAGAATGCCGTGTCGTCCAGCGCACTTGACCAATCCTGGCCAACCGACCAACCATTGAGAATGGAACAAATAGGGGAGATTGAATTCTTCTCTTTCAACCCTTGCTCTTGCCTCGGCTTCGCCTTCCGCCTTATTAAGCTTTGGACTTCCACCTTCAGCTAAGCACCTAACCCGTGGGACGGGACCGACCTTCTCTTTTGTTTGTAATTGGACTTGCCCGAAAGAAAGGAAGCTTGGCGTGAGAACCCTCTAGATTAGGGAAGAGCTTGTTGCATATGCGTAGGAAAGGACCCCATGCGGTGTGAGAAAAGCCCACTTTACTTCGGAATGCCAACCTCCCTGAGCTTAGCCCTTTACGACCTTTTCCGCCTTCTCACTGCCATTCATCGGAGAAGACTACGTCACCTAAATCAACAAAAAAGAGGAAGGCATTTCTCATTGTTGGCTAGCCTGGGCTCCACACTAGATTTTATCTGAGATGGCGAGAATTCTTTAGTAAAGGCATGGCTTAAGCCCACTCGGGACGGGAGGTTTTTCAACGACTATTACAGCTCGTAGAACCTTGAGGAATCGAGACTAGTCTAATAAGTGACTAGCCTAGTGCTACTCCTCCACAGAAGACTTGCTAGAATAGCTACCACCCTTTCTCTTGACTTTCCTTTGCCCACGTCGGATTACGTACGAATCAATTAAACAAGCCAAACCAAAGCCTTTTTGCAAAAGCATCAGTAGACGCAGAAAGAGATCCTATTCCCCAACAGAAGCCCATCTTCAAAGGGACTTTCTCAAGAAGCTGACGCTCTAGGGAAACTCTCTTCTTTATCATAGGGTAGGAGGCATCCAAATCTGCATTCCCATCCCCTTCTGAACCCGATGAGAGATCGAAGCACAGGAAAGGCAGGCTGCGAAGCGATTGTTCTCGAAGCAAAGGCCCATACAATTCCCTTTTCCTTATATAAAGAAATATGCCCTTTGATCGCTACAAGTATGTAGCCACGTAAACGAAAAGAAGGCAAGCTATCTGATGAATTTGCTGAAAATGCCAATGCCGCATCACCACCTTTCTTAACACCTGACCTCTTGACTAAAAGTCTTGAGCCAAGGAGTCCTTTTAGGATGAGGTTGATGCTTTTATAAGCCTTGATCGGAGCCTGGTCTGGGATCGAGAATTTTCCCTCTACTAGAAAAATTACAAAAATTACGAGTAGAGGGGCTCATCCCAGAAGTTTTTCCTAGAGGTGAAAGGGCATTGGTACTTATGCAGGGTCGGGTTAAATGAGTTCCGCGGGTAAGCAATTCGGTGCAAGCTCCAGCTGATGCCATTGATGTAAAAAATACATCTAGAATAGATCGAGCTAAATGTTGAATCATAAGTAGGAGGGATAGCGCTTCCTTTTCTCTTTATAGGTCTACTACTTGAACTACTTATGCCTTATAGCGATAAAAATAAGCTTCTTCCGGGACCGTTTTGACTTACCGCCACACCTTGCTTTTCCTTTATTACTATTACGTTCTGCCCTTACATCGTAAAAGTCAGGGTGAAGCTATAGAACTAGATACAAAGAGAGGAGAGCAGAACTTTACTTCTCTGCTGAGGCATAAGCAATAGCAAACAATCTCTAACTAAGTAGTTTTTTAGGTTCACTCAAGATCCGGATTCCCTCTGGGATTATTAATTACGTATACATAAGGAATATTTAACAAAGCAGACCAGCACTTTTTATTCATTAATAGCCGTTACATGGGAATAAGGAAGCTTACACACACAACATTACAAAGTGAACAACGGAAGACTACTAGTGATACATGCAAACAAAGACACGACGCAAAGTAGTGTGTTTCTTCTTTTTCTTTGATTGGTCAACATTACTTTCTTGACCCGCCCTAATAAATAGGTTCTGATTGGAACTTCGATCCTGTCTTTGACGTCGTAACAAGGTAGCTATAGGGAGGCTAGATTGAATCCTTTTCTTTTGATCTTGGAACCCCAGTTTCACTCGCCTAAGCCTAAGGGTCAGCAAAGAGTGTATCGTTCCTAATCACGATCAACTTTCTCTTTTGTTTGGTGTATTCATTGAATTCCTGGATCGCTCCTTCTTTTAAAAAATAAAAAAGAAGCACGTTTTTCAAGAAGAAGTCAAACTCCATTGAACTCATCTCCAACGACATTCCAAATGACTTAACTTACCCAAAGACTGCAACTCCATCTGAAATAGAAGGAAAATGGAGAAACTTTCCAGGCTCTCTAACTGAAAGAAGGGAAATCGACTGGAATTGACTCAATCCTTCGGATCCCTGGAAAGAAAGATTAAGTAAACAGTTCGATCCCTTGCAAGCAGTAGGCTCGGTCTTCGCTTCTCTCCTTTCAGTCGCGCTCATTAGAAATACTCCATCGTCAGTAGATTTTCTTAGTCACCCTGGCTGACTCTTATTGAAAGCGCTGACTCAATGACAAGGGCGAGTGCCACAGCGACCCATTCTCGTCTTCTTCTGTGTAAAGTGTGTAAAGCAGGGCATTTTTTTGCATAAATTCTTTTCTTGCCCTGTCTTGTTGGAACTAAAGTTAGGAAGGCTCTTCGACTCTGAAGGTCTTGGATGCCAACACTTTTTTAGATAGATTGCTGTCCACAAAAAAGAGTTCAAGACGGTAGGAGACAGAGATAATAATAATATAAGTATGGTTTGTTTGCTTTTCCATAGCATTCTTCGTCTTCGAAGCTGAAGCTGTCTTTGCCTAGCCATGACATGAATCGAAAGTCTGCATCGGCAGTAATGCATTTATCAAGGTGTTCTTCTTTAGGCTAGAGGCTAGCTATGTATGTCCAATTTGAGAAGGCAAGCGGTGGCAGGAAAGGGGTGTTGAGATCCGTGTCGGATGGTTTTGGAAAGTAAAAAGGAACCTGACGCATTCCCTTTGTCGGTCTGATAGATGCCCGAAGGCAGTATAGAAAGAGAAAGGTCGATTCGGAGGACGAGTCTTGTTTCCTTAGTAGCCGGCAGATGTCTAACCAGGTTGGTGAAAAGCTGAACTCAACCAAGCATGAACAAGGTCGTATCAGAAGTGTCATGTTTTTTTGAAAGTCAGGGGTGGCACATAAAAAGTCTTACCCAGATTTGAGACCAGCGTGGAACCATAAGGCTAATGCTAGTAAAGGATTGATTGAAGAAAATTAGCTAAGAAAGGAAGGAATAGAGGTATAAGACAGGAGAAAGTACCCTTTCTTTATGTAATTATGTATAATGTATAATACATGACTCAAGGGCTAACATTATCAGCCATATCTGTAGATAAGAAGAAGACAGGAAGAAAATACCTAGCATTCTATATCTATAGAAGTCAATCCAAATTCCTTCAAGTCATTGATTAAAAGCTAGATCTCTACACCAATCACTCTTCTGCTTCCAAGTTCGAGTCAATACTTGGCCTAAATTGTACCACTAAGACACATCGCAAAAAGTTACCTAGTGAAATTCAAGATCAACCTTTCAATTCGAAATTCGAATCGAAATCGAAAATAGAAAGGATTCTTTGATGACTCAACTCTTCCCTCATCTAACTAGCTCTTGTCACTAGTGAAAAATAGCATTAAAGTACATTTTAAGGAGTGAAATAGAACCTTCTACTCATATCTATGAGACTATAGAAAGAGAACTAGAAAGGATCTCTACATAAACGAGGAAATCTGCATTCCCAATCACTTCGAAGTCTAATCTTTCTTACACCCTACTTCCTTGCACTAAAGACATCCATAGGGAGTCCCTTGGGCTTCTAGAATCTATCTATCAGCCATTATCCTATCTTAGGACATATAGGAGGATATCCATTTCGTTGGTCTTTTCTACTGGGATATGCTGTACTGTAGGGTTTCAGTCTGCCTACGCTTTATTTAGTCTTCTCTTCCAATGAGGTTTTCCTACAGCTCCTGAAAAGATTGATTGGACAGTATTGGATTTGCTTCCTATCTTTTGATTCTATGGCATCTACAGTATGTCAGTCCATCTGCTTCCTCAAGTATGTGAAATGGGTTGAACTTCACTAAGACCTAAATGCACTTTTTTCAAAACTCCTTGTGCCTTGTGCTTGTTCCTTTTACATATCAGGAAGGATTGATTGATACATGAATTCCTCGTATAAACAAATAACCATTCTATCTGTATAGATAACCCAGTTACAAAAATCCTACTTAGTGCCTTATAATTATACTAACAATGGCTTAAGACTTTCTCTCAATGTAGAAAGGTTGTCAATAGCGAAATGGAAGGCTAGCTTGTCTCAAAAGACAGTTTCAGTAGACTTTTTTCTTTCCCATGCATGTGAGGTATCCCTCAGTTTTGTAGTTTTGTCCCGCTAAAGTCTGGTACCCCTGTGTTTTATTAAAATTAGGCAGATATGAAATACACTTGTACAAATGTTCTATCTATTAGTATGGAATGAATCCTAGCGAATCATCCTTAACATAGGAAAAAAAAGAAGATGGAGGGAGTACATCACTAGTCAAGAAAAAAAAGAATCTATCTAGACCCTATGCCAAATGCTTTCCTAGTATCTAGGGCTACCTTTTAACCTTTAATGCTTTGGAATCTTTCGCAAGGTTCTTAGCTATCTAGCATGTAACTTCTTCCACTCCCCTTGTTCTCAAGAAATGGATAGACAAAGTGAAGCGTGATCTTTTCTAGGCCGTATGCTTTAGTTCTTCTTTCATATTTCATAGGTGTCTGTCCTACAAGTCATGTGGTAGAAGGAATTTCGTATCAATAGATGGTCTTAGGGATGCTCTAGCCAATGTGTCTTTTCATTGCTATTGAAAGAAAGAGCTTTTCCTAAAGAAGTGAATCAGTAAGTGACTTCGCTAGGCTAGCCTTGGCTTGGGGAGGTCACCTCTAAAGGCCTATAGGTCCGTCTATCGATAGGCTGTCTTTCTTTTCTTTCTCTTACGGGTCTGATTCTATTGGAAAAAAGGGCCGGTCTCTTCGGCGAGGGCTTGACGCCGAAGCGTCAGACGATGCTTGGCATTCCTGAAATCGCACTCTTTGGGTGATGATGCTAAAAGCACAGGTCTATACTTCGGCACAGACCTCTTTTGAGATTGAATATAGGAAAGGTTAGTGCTAGTATTTCTTAGAGCTTGGCTTTCTCCACAACCAGTCTTCTATTGGGGCACCATATAGAGGTTCTAGAGGAAAGAAGGGAGCTAAAGGAGTACGAAGTCCGATCAGCGTCTTCAAGAGCATGATTCTATAGGAAAGCATTGTTGAGGGCAAAAGGTCTGATGAAGTTGTGCAACTGACCTCTATCCTTTGAGAACGATGTCAAGGCCTTGAAAGACCCTTTATGGCTAATGCTGCATCCGAAGCTAGGAAAAGGGCGCCCTTGACTACGTCTTTTCTTTCTCCATCTTCCGCGTCTGAAATAAGACAATAATCCTTTCCAAGGTCACAAGTCCCCAAGGGAAGGAAGTCGTGGGATATTCAAGAAAAGCATCCGCCGCTCATTGTGACGGGAAGTTTCTCTTTGGGGGCTGCCTATCGGTACTCCCATGAACTGAACACATACCTATTCGATCTAATGGTGCGAGGTCAAAGGCCGATAAAGGCAGGGGTAGGAGAAGGAGAGAGAGGTGCGCTTTACCCTTTGAGATATCCAAGAAGTTTCGACTTTCAATCTCTTGAAAGATTTTAGTCTTATTTCATACGCTGCAACAAGGGATTATGAAAAGAATGCCGTGCTTTCATCTATTAGAGAAGTATGCCTGACGGGAAGGGAGAACTGATCTTTTCAAACGAAAGCCTTAGAGTTGGAAGGGACTATCCTAAACTTTTATTAATAATCTTCTTTTGGCCCTTGATTGGACTTAGAGTTGGGGATAGAAGACCCGCCGCTTTACCTTGAAATTGGAATCGGAAAGGGCGTAATCGAATAAATTGAAATCACAAGAAAGAAAGACTTTCGGAACAAAAGACAAAGCTTCAATGAAACACTCCTTTTAGCTACAGGAACTCCTAAACCATTTGAATGAGAAATATCTTCTAAAAGGGACTTTTTCTAAAGGATGGGAAGCCCTCACTTGACATAATATCTTAGTGGGAAGGTAAAAGACTTAGCTGAACGTTAGCGAAGCGCTGGTACAATGAGATTATTCATAGAAAAGAAAGAAGGAATGCACCGAGAGCCCTTCCTCTTCCACGGATTCCATTAGAGCCATTTTGAATGGTATGGCCTTAGACCATAAGTCTAATGCGCTTTCAGGTCGGGTCAATCTAGCCGTAACAGTCAGTTCAATAGGACTTAGAAAAAAATGCGAAAACGAAAGCCTTCATTCAGCTCCGGCATAAGAAGGAGCGAGAAGCCACTCCGACTAAAAGGAAAGGATCACTTAGGGAGCGGGTAAAGCAAAGAGTGGAAAGGGCAAGCTTCACAAATCATGCTTTCAAACTTGCCGAAGTTCTTAAACTAAAATCATCGATAGTAAACCAAGGGCATCCATGGCGAGTGCTATCGTATACTTTCGAATGCTTGCTCAGAGTCTTCGTTCTAGGTTAGGGTTACTTTCACTCGCTTTCGAGAACCTAATCTCTTTCATGGTGAAAGTAGCCCAGCCGATTACTATTATAGGATAGGGATTTCCGGTAATAAATAGCTAGTTCTGATTCACGTGCACCAGCCCTTCTCTTCTTGATTCTCGTAGCTATTAACCAAGTCAGGAAAGGAAGAAGAGGAAAACGAGTGAAACCGCACTTCATTCATGAATTTCATTTTTAAGTAGGAATCAAAGGAGACCCGGTTCCCCTCTGTGGCATCATCACTTACGCAACTGAGTTAAGAGGGATCAGAGGATCTTCTATCTATAACCGGGAAAGGAGCGGAACATGAAGACTTGGAAAAGCATGGATTGTGAAAAGCCTTTACTTATAGATTATATGAGATTGAACGAGAGAGAATCAAAACAAAGCAAAGTCCGATCTGCGATACGATAGGGGCCCCGTCCCGAGCCTTCCATTGGGATTCGTGCAAGCAAGAGCTCGATAGGACGTCAACAGCGGGAATGCGAATGCAAAATCAAAGAATGCCGACTCTGATCTTTATTTCAAAAGATCGTGATTCAAAGGAGAGAGAAAGTTCTAAGATCAGGATTGGATTTGAAATCTCCTCAGCATCCGCCGATGGCTACTTCAAATTCAAGTGCCACTTATCTTAACACAACTCGGGCTAATCGACTCCCAGCCTAGCTAGACCTGGTTCAAGCTATCCAAGCAATAAAGCCAGCGGTTCATCGATATCTCTCAGTCACTTCCTTAGAGGAAGTATCCCCACTTTATTCATCTACGAAAAGAGCAATCACTGCTTATGAAAGAAGAGACAACGCTACTGGTTCTGTTTAAATGGATCCATGTCATTGAACCCCTAAAGAAGTGAATCAGTAAGTGACTTCGCTAGGCTAGCCTTGGCTTGGGGCTTCAAAAAGAGTTCTTTCTACGATTCCGAACTCCTTCTGGGATAAGGATAAGTTGAATATGAATGGTTTCTAATATCCCCAAATGAAAGAGATGTCGCGTCTCCCGCAGTTGGTGCTTTAGGTTGAGTACGGGCAATAAGAATAGGAATTGGCGTAACCTAGGAACAGAAAATGTTCTCTGGAGTTGAGTGATCTTTCTCTTTTTAGATTACTGTTAGCGTTAGCGAATCTGCTGCTTGAAGGTTTGAAGGCGTAACCGCAGTTATTGATTTCATCCGCATCTGGCTTGACGACTGCTTTCCTGGGTTGATTGCTTTTCAATGCCTAGTTTCATAGCCAAGCAAGGTATGCCCTTTATTTCACTATCTAGCTAAGGTCCGTACGGGTATAACAGGACCTTAGTCTTAGGGGCGGTCTGATCAAATAAGGGACCTTTCCGCTCTTAGAAACATAAAACAAAAGCAAACTATCATAGTTAGGTATGAATATCCAACTACTTCTTCGTAAGTAAGGTAAGGACGTTGTATAAAGGTATAAAGAAGGGTACTCTCACTCTATCAGGCCTCTCTCTCTTGCAAGTGAACTAAAGGCTAGGCTTCATCATTTCTTCGCTCGAATGTCGTTCCCAGGGCCTTCTTCCATAGGTATAGATCCCCCCTACTCTATCGTAAAAAAGAAGAGAACTAGGGGCGGGTTATAGATTGATTCAGAATGAGAATCTTCGACAGCCTTCCGTTTAGCAATCAATTAGATCCCGATTGACTTAGCTTGAAGCAAGGCTTGCCGTTTGATGCTACTCTTGGGAACATTGATACATCGACTTTCAAGCATCTCGTAGTTGAGCGGTACTGCCATCAACAGTTCCAACATGGACAAGGACTACCTCACTACTACCTCACTTGACTATAAAAGCAAAGGGCAGAACGAATCTATGATAATTATTGTATCACTGTAGCCTTCTTCTCAGTAGCCTGATCCTTGATGTATAGGTGTGTTGCTGAGGTTATATCTTAGGTTAGGCAGCAGATTGGCCCTATAACTATAAAAGAAAAGGTTGGTACTTTCCAGTTGCACTTGTCAGTAAATGGCACTCTGTCAGTATACGGCATACGGCTGGAGCCCAGGGACAGGATCAATGGGCAAAGGTAGTTTATCTGATTAGATAAAGCCTGGTGAGGAGCTCTTTCTCGCAGCAGTAGAAAGCCCTATGTCTGCTCTCTCTAATATTAATATAACAATTAATAATGTCGGGGAAGGAAGGCGCAGTAAAGAAAGCCTTATGCTGGGCTTAAGCAAGCGTCTACGCCTAGTAGCATAGAGAGCGATGTGTCTTGAAGGAGGCAAAGCCCCACTGACGCACACAATCTATATGCTTTATAATCCCACGCTTAGTTCGTTTTCTCTTTTTTTTCCGGTTGGGTTTTTCGATCAATGCCGAATTACCCGTCTCTATTAGCTTAGTTTCCCAGTTACCTTTTTGACCTAGGTTTCCTCAAAATCCAATCTATTGCAGACTCGTCGGTCGCTTTTAGGACTCCTCACCACTAAAGACCAGCTTCACAGGTAAGTTTCCCACGCCCCACATAGGGAGTAAAAAGGTTTCGAAGCTCTGCTTTCAGCTTCTTTCTTATGCCGAAAAGAGCTCTTTCATTGAGAAGTTGGTCCTGGAGCTGAAAGAATTTCTTTAGTTGACCCCGCAGCTAAGAGCTAAGGCAGTCGCAGAAGAACTTCTTTCATAATCAGATCAAGGAATTGGGACAACCCAAGCTTTTGATGATGCAAAACCTTTGGCGCCAGCTAAGGAGACCTTCACATGATAAAAAGACACTCACGATTAGGATTGGATTTGGTGACTGCTCTATCTATAGTTAGGGATGAGCCAAATACCATGCTACACACGTAGGTCTGCTTTGAGAATGACCTACTGAGCCCGCCTTGAGTATAATTCCCCTGAAGGTTGGAGAAAGTACGACGTGTGTCTCGATGAAGACAACTGAATCAGAGCCGGACGCTATATTCATCCGGGGTCTCGTTCATGCTAAGATGATATTTGTTGAAAGACCAATGAAGAATCCCAACCCACCAGATTCGTTCGTCAGCTTTCTATGTCCCGGTTGGGCGAATCCACCGACTCACGTCGAATACGAAGGCCTCTCTCGACAAACTAGCCCGCTTCTATCGGACGTCACCGAACGAAGTAGCTTGTTCCGTGATACAAAGCATAGGCTTCCAAAGATGGGAGTCAGTACGTATGAATTTCTTTATGTCTTTCGAAGGAATGTTAATTTACTTATGCTTGGGGTTGACAGCCTCAACTTGAGGTAGTCCTTGGACCTAGCTTCCCCGCACTGGACCGAGAACCGATTGCGTCAACTAGTAGTAAAGTTGAAAGAGTGTCTTGTCTGCGATTCCGTTTACAATTCAGGATAAACGGGAGATGTTGGTTCGACATCCGCAGATTTGATTGGTGGAGTCAGTTTTGAAGTCTCTGTCTCATGACGAACGGACCTAGGGCTAGGTCTGAAGGAGCTTTTGGAGCGGAGCTCATTGCTTTGAAGCCTACTCTTATCTTTCTTGAGTACCGGTAAGGAGTCTTCTGTGTGTTATAATCTTTACGAGAATGAATCGCAGATGTTGGTTGAGAATTGTTCGGGAATTCATTGATAATGACTTTGCCAGGTTCTAGGGGGCTACTCTTCTTTTTTGTCGATCGAGCCGCTCCCCCTCATTCCACTCGTCCAGCCTTCTTCACGAACTTGTACAATCGATGCCACAAAGATAGCCAACTCTATTATCGAAGAAATAAGGAAACGGGCGACGATTTGGCACCAGATATCCGGAGGTGTGGAAAGAGCAGCTGTGAGAAGCGCAAAAACCATCAAAAAACGACGATTGTTCGTGAAGGTTTCCACAGAAAGACCCCTCGGTTCTAGCAAACGGATCACAATTACAGGTACCTGGGAGCATACCGATGGAATGAACGAAATACGAACAGTTAACATAATATAGTCATAGATCTTAGGTTGTAACTTGATCATGAGCGAATTTGTTGATGTTGCACCCACGAAGTATGGAAAGTGCCAAACATTGGGAACTACCCGGGAAAGAGTTAAGAACAGGAACAAGAAGAAGCAAAAACCACTTAAATGGAAAAATCGATTGTATTTCGTCCTTTGTTCCCCATAGCAACTGGGGATCAAAAAGGACCAAATTTGGTGACTTAGAAAAGGAAAGACGAAGTAAGAGCATGCTATTGAAGACGTTGCAAGATATGTCGGTAAGGCCTCCGTTGATTGTGTACGAACAAAATACGAGTCCAAAGGCAGGCTAAGAAAGGGTTTAGCTAATGGGAATATTAACTCTTCCGGGAACCAATAACGCGTAAACCATGTCAAACCAAGACCGATCAATATCCGAACGAAACGGATTCGAACTTCTCTGCAAATAGTTTCCAGTGCGAAATAAAATTCAATTGATATATATGAGCAATTCAAAAGATAAATGAAAACAACCTTCACTATGTCTCCGAGTGCGCATCTGAATCATGTCGCCGGAAGACTGAAGCAAAAGCAACTGGGAAACAAAACGGAATGTACCGGATTTTTAGCACGTACAACCATCAAACCAGAGACCAAAGCCGGCCCCCTACGCCTAGCAGCCCGGTCCCTCTCATACTGCTCCCGCGGTGAGGGGAGGCTGCCCTGCAAGACCAATAGATTTATGGCAGCCCGCCGTTCCGGAGCCATTCTTTTTAGCTCTTCTTCCCTCCTTTGAAGGTCCATTAGCTGGCGGAAAGACGGATTTCTTGGACGAGATTGACACCTTTGTTTTCTTTCAACTATCATCTAAATCGAATCGCCAACCTTTGATTCGGAGGGATATTCTCAAAGATTGCGGGAGATTTTATAATACCAATATTCTGTCCACCTGGTGCAGCAGCAACACTTCCCTGAGCTGACGAAACCGGCGCCGGAGAATCACCAGACACGGGCCACCGGGGCATGAAAGGGGCACTCCGATTGGTTATGACCATACAAACCACAAGAAATACAAATGTTTGAAGGGGAATGGGATCAAGCTTGAAAGAATGCTTTCGAAAGCATATATAACAAACTCCTTTTTTTTTAGCCGTAAGAAAAGCACTGCTTATAATTATAAAGCACAGCATGAAAAGTTTCATGTGCTATTCTCTTTTCTCCCCACCTTCACAACACTATGAAAAAGGGAAAGCACTTCGGATTCTTCTTCCTCCTTAATGCACTGCACCAACCACTTAAGCAGCTTTTTTATCGTTTTTATTAAAAATTATATGATGAAAAGAGAGACCATTGTGAAGACAAGACCGAGTAGTACAAAAAGAAATGAAAGTTTTCCAATACCTTAACACTTCCTCATAGATATCATTCTTAGTAGCTCCGGGCGATAGAGCTTATAGCGTGAAGATACTCGACAGGGTGGGCTGCGGCGTCAGATCACAGGAAATGGAGTCCGAATTTACATTACCTCGAGACTTGCACTTAGACCAGCCACGTAAAGGCTTTGTTTTAAGTTGTGGATGGAATCTTTGATACCATTCTCTATTCCCAAAAGGGATTGATGACTGTATGCTATGCTCCCACAGACAGAAATTAGCCTACTCTGTTTTTTCTTTCTTTGCTTGTTTGCGTCAATGAGGGAGTTTACTAGCTGGGCTAAAGGGCCATTCAAAGAGCAACTCCTTTCCCGATCAGAGAATGAGAAGGGGTTGTTTAGTCGGAGAATTGGTTGCATTAGCATTATCATTATATAAAGAAGGTGCTGCAAAAGATGCTCATAACATCAACAGTTTACTGTCGTAATTAGTTGACTTGATCCAATGTGACCTTCTTCCCTTCCAGGCGTTATCAAGGCAGAATATGCGACTGATTCAATGGATGCATTGGATTCAAGGGATCGCTATATAAATTTCGAAATTGCTTGCATAGAGGCTGTTCTCTAATCCTTGAGAATTCTAGTTGGAAGATCCATTGCCTTGATCTTTCTATCAATCAAACGGATCCCGCAGATCCACCGACCTTGAAAGATAGGGGCATAGGGCTTGCCTTCTGAGCTTCTCATGATCTCTAAGTAAGCGATACAATCTCAATCATTTCCTGTCAATGAGGAGCGTAGCAGCTCGAACGAAATCACTCAGCGTTGAGGACCAGAGTGATAGGAGCCGTTTGGCTACCCCTTTTTGTCGGATCGTGAATTAGTTTAGTAAGGATTTAAGTACTACCTTAAGATCCATAGCCAAGATACGGACGGTTGGGAAGAAGCCAAGGTAGTTCTATTTCTATCTCTTCGAGGGGCTTTCGCTCTCCTCTTCTCGTTGGTCCTCTTTAGCGCGCTTTAGCATAGCGTGCTTTAACGCCTATTCTGTGTCCTTTTTCAGGGGATTTCTAAGCTAATCTCGACAGAAAAGAAATCAATGCTTGCAACTGGCATACCTTTCATCTAACCCGATCGCACTTCTATTATTCTTATCTTAGTGAGTTATTCTATTGTCTCACTTCCCTTTGTCTCGAGCTATGAAAGTCTTCTATTTTGAGTCAACTCAAAGGCTGTTATGTGAGCGAACTCTTGATATTGAGATCAGTGTCACCACCTCCTGTACGACAGGAAATCTTTCTTTCTATACGCAATTATCCCGAGAAGTGATATCTATTTTGCTGCTTTGGTTAAGCGTTAAAGGAAAGGAGAATGCTTTAGATTTAGAGAAAACCTATACTCGAAAGCGTTAGGATATCTAAGCGCTAGGCCAGCTAAGCTACTACTTTGAATACAACTGACTACAGGAAGAAGAAAATGCACCCAGACAACTAGGCCAATGACACTGACACCAGAATCGAATCTATATAGAAAGTGCGAAAAGAAGATGAAGGACTGGTCAACCGCCGACTGACCATGTGCCCTCTTTACTTTCCTTACAGGTCGGAGACATACCTTAATGGAAAAGGAATGGTTAGCAGCCGGAGCCAGGGCTTAAAAGCTCCTTAAAACCACCCTTCATTTGCACGAGTATCTCTTTTTGGGGATTCAACTAAGAAACGAAACAGAAGGACAAGTCTTTTTCAATTTGTAGACGGAACTACTTCAAAGTTCTTTATGGATAAACGATCATGTTCTTCTTTTATCTCATATGTTTGTAATTTGATGAAGGGCAGCTCTTTAGATACCATCCTTATGTATTGCCATAGAGAGATACTTATTGAATAGGAAGAGCTCCACTCCAAGCCACTCTGTATTGTTATACAATCCTTTATTCCAGCAGTTCCAAGATAAGATAGCCGCATTGAGTAGTCCTTTATTCAAAATAGATCCTATCCAGAACTAACTAAAGACACTGTGTTTAATATCCTATCGGATAGTTCATAAAGCAAACTGAGCTCCTTTTTCCCTTCAGCCTGTTAACATACAACATGAAATGGATAGTAGTGACGTACTTTTTTTTGCCCTTTAGGCAACATACATAAATCAAAAACCTGTCCGAAGTCTATGAATCTTCAAAACTACTAATTGAAAAGAAAGGAATTGAAAATTCAAAACCACTTCAGTGCAACGGAAAAAGAAAGAAAAGCAAAGAATGGGAAGGATGCCATGAAGAGAGGAAAAGCGGGCTTTAGTCTTCAGTTCTTGTTCGACGAAGAGAGGGAGAGGCTAGCAGCCGCTTGTAGGGCTTGTATAGATTGAAAAAGTTCAAATCTTGCTTTCTCGTCCACCTGAAGTGGGAGTACCTATGTAAAAAGTAGACGGAGAGGAATCAATTCTAAGCGTTGGGATCCCTTTATAGAATAGATCCCCTTTCTTCTCCTTTTCAGCATTGGAAGATATGTCGTTTAAATCTGAAACCCGTACTTGTGACAGTATGCCTTAGTAAGGTAAGGAGTTGCCGTCCTCAATGGAAAAGAAGTGGGAGATAGAGAAAAGGTTTAGAAGAAGACGGAATCTGGCTAGCTTGTAAGCGGGGGAGTAGGTCGTTCTAGTAATAGTTCTTTCCCTCCTTGCACTGGGTTCGGCCTCTGTTCCGAGGGTTAGGTTCAAGGGTTGGTCGAGCCAACCTTTCGCTTTCCTTAACTGACACAATCAGTATGAGGATTGGTTTGTCTAGCCAAATCAGATGATTGACTGGACCTTTCTACTGGAGCTAATTATTCCGCTTAGATCAGTGTCCTAGCCAATATCCTATTGGTATGGGAGAAAAAGGAAGACCGAGTAAGTTTTCAAAGAAAGAAGTATATCATAAGAGAACTGAGACGAGTTGCTTCATTATTCTATGAGAAGAGCAGTGAACTGAACCCATCATTTGCTTCATTGGTCTTGTCATCACCACCATGGTCTCGTACGGAAAGGCTTTGTGAGGCGTAAACAGAGTGCACAGAGACGAGATAAGACGAACGTGGGTCTCCAATTTCATCGTCCCAGAACCACTTCCTTGGGGTATAGCCAAGTTGGACAGAATCGCTTTTTGGTACCAGTGGGTAGAGGTGCAATTCCTTTGACTCCATACCGCTTTTCCCTTAAAAAATGGATCCCACTGCTGGATCAAGGACAAGAGCACTTTCATTAAACAAAAACGTGAAAAAATTTCTTCGCATGTTTTCAGCTTGGCTTTACCCATCAGGAATAAGGGATATGATCTTTTTTAAGATGACGAAAAGAACCTTCAGAAAGACTACTTTGAAGCTTCCACGCCCGCTTGCGGAACCCTTTTGAGGGGCTCCCTATCATTATCAATAGAAGAGCTCATAGAAGTGACGGAAAGGGGAAGAACTTGAGACAGCTTTACAAGAACGGGAAGTTTACGTCACACGTGTTTAGAGCTCGTCTTCGGATATAGCCGTGTGTGTACCTTATGATATCTCGACGAATCGTTAGGGGTTTTGGCTGAAGAAGCTGCTAGGCTGAAAGTCCTGGCTCAAGAATCAACAAGTCAACATGACCAACTAAGATATGGAACCTTCATATGGATCTTTATTCAATGAGTTGTCAACGACAGCCACATATACGATCTGACACAGCCATATAGTTAGTAAGTAGATTACGAGATGACTTCCCCTTTCACTAATCGCTTTCTTCGCCTAGGGGACCTTCTTCTTCTTTTTGGGGGCTTAAGGCCATACCGCTCACATGCTCTTGTAATCGGCAAGCTCCCTTGAAACTCCAATTCGGTCAGTGTTCCGTTAGTGCTCACCCGACCATGAATCTCTCTTACTCCACCCAACAATCTGTATTTCGAAACCTCAACATGGGCCCTCCTTTAACTTCTGCCGCTTTGATCTGAAGTGCCGCTGCCGGTCTTAATTACAATTCCAACAAGTCTGGGGGGAGCAGAGCACGAAATATATCATGAATGAGCAGGCCGTAGTTCTCTATGGACATCCAACGTACAGTGATGTCCAATTTATGCTATCAGATAGACGGAATATGTCTTTAGATAGTCTGTCAAGTACCTCTTCCACGAGGTCAGATGCTGAAAGCGCTCCACCTGAGAAAGACCTGTTATTTAATAAGATATGTGCGGAATACAGCAGGTGTGTGCATGAAACCGGGAGGGTATTACCTTAGGAATGGACCATGCCTGACCTTGTTCGGACAGTGCTTGGGGATGACGCTATTCAGCACGCCTTTCTGACGGATGCCTACTATGATGTTATGTTATGTGGCACTCGTAGTTGGGGATGTGAAGAGCTGCTGAATTTTCTGGATCTAATCCACTATGTCTTTTAGTAGCTAAAGGAAGGAAGGAGATATAGCTCAAGTTTCTTGCCTCTTCCTCAATCCAGTAGCATAGTATCAATATGGAGGACAGAAGTTGCTTTGGAAGTGATCAAAGAACAAATAGTCGAATCGCAAGTTTTTTATGAAAAGCAATCCACCTAAGCCAATCTCGCTGGCAGGTAAGGAAAAAGTACCAGCTTCTTCAACTTAAACAGCCTTCCTTTTCTATTTTCTATATCCTCTTCCTATTCTTCTTTTGATTCGTTTACCTGAGCGAATTCTTTACTTGCTATCGAGCTAACTTGGCTTGGTGCGAATCTCAGTATCAGTAAGAGACAGGGCTAATGGTTTCTTTTGTCTACTTTATTAAAATTAAAAAAAAAATGAAAAAGAAAAAATGATAGAGATCTTCGAGGCGGGATAAGAAATAAGAAAGAGAGAGCTCGTGGAAGACTTTCCATTGAAATATCTGTTAATTTCTTCTTCAGGATTGGCAAATGTAACTGTGTGTAACACATCTACTTTGAAGTGGAATGAAGATAATGCGCTTTACTCTTTCATTTGTAGCTGGATTAGCCCTTTGGTTGGGCTAACTTGAATCTGTTCTCTTAAGTAAAGTCAGATGAGGAAATTGAAAAACCTTGATGACTTTTCAAAGAAAATTAACATTCTTTAATCACTTTTTCTCCCTAGCCTTAGTAGCAGCAGTGGAAGTCACAAGAGTTTTAGCAGAGTAAGCTAGAAGATGACCAATCCCGCCCCATCATGATGGGTGGCGACTCGGATGGCATATGATTCACTAGCGCAGGAGAGAGGTACGAAAGAGAGCATAGTAAAGGAGTATACATATCTTATAGCCTTTGAAAGCTGTCCAATAGACTTTCGCTAGGAAGACTAACATTAGCAGTCGTTAGGCCTCCAATGAGGAAATCTCCCAAAAGAAAAATTCGAGTACAAGCCAAGGAGAAAGACTGCCATCTCAGGCATACCATCGACAGAGTAAGGAAAGGACAGGGAGAAGGCGCGCTAATCAAATCCTCTCTTTCAACTCTATCTTTTCTTGGTCCCAGCTAACCAAGCTCATTCCCGGCTCCCTATGAGCTCAGAGTCGCTAACGCTAAGAGGAAGAAGAGCAACTTCCATCATTCCCATAGTAACAAGGGAAACCGAACCCAAGTGAAGTTAAGCCGAGTCCTTTTTGTTACCGGGCATTCACTTACCCTATGTCATCGTCACCCTCTTATTGAGGTGAGGTACTAAAGAGAAAGACAGAATCTAAGACACCCCCCTCCTTCTTTAATTTAAAATTAAAGCAGCTCCATAGTTCTTATTCTACCGCTTAAGAGTAGCTTTAACAAAAAGCTAAGAAAGGAAGAACTGTTAGAGATAGGTTTTGGGGTAGTGAATGCACTCAATAGGCTTTTCCCTATACCCCCGAGAGTTAGACGGGAACGCTCCAAGGCACGCTCACAGCCTCAAGCGAATGCTCTTTCAGTCCTGGCACGTACTGGATGACCTACCATTGAATCCTGGGAAAGGTCATTTAATAGCTCTTACTTGGAAAGAAATCGTAAGAAGCACTTTATCCTCGGATTTTTTGAAAGACAGCTGTTGGTCCTTCGAACTGCTAAAGTGGTTAGTCTGCGATCCCCTCCTCCAGTTAGAGCACTGCCCGAACGAGGGCAACCTGCGCTACCAATCCATCGAAATTAGGTCTTCTCCCCTGCTCCTATGGTCTTGACCTGCAAAGTTCTTTCCGAAAGCTCCCACCATGACTAAAAAGCTCCCAATAGGCCAAGTAGCCACGACTATTATAATAAAATAAGTAGGAAGGAGCTCTAGATGGTTTATTCTTATTTTCTATTTACCCTACGCGCCTGGGACCTGGGATGAATCTCCGACCGTAGCGTAGCTGCCCTTTTTTATCCAATGATGTTTAGCAGTCGGAAAGGACCGGTCTCGTTTCCTAGTCGGAGATCGATTTCCTACCCTCATTGTAGAGGGAATTCTCTCTATCCGCTACTTAGTGCAAAGGTAGTCGAGGGAGTAGGACTGACCACCTCACGTTTGGGTTCCGTTGGGAATCTGCCCCCTATGATTCCCAAACCCACCCCCGCTTCACTCTGTTCCCACCGGTCGTTAATACAAGAGCCCTTTATGTCGAAGTTTTTTGCGCTGGGAGGAAGGAAGTTCCTCGGTATAGGAGCATTAATTTATTACTTTATTTAATTTTTATTAAATTCAAAATTGCCGAACACTTGCTGAATTTTAAGATCTTTGCATAGAGCATATAGCGTAGTGAGCTATAGAAATCCGTCGCATCACTAAAAAATGGCTAAAATCTGGGCTTTCGTGGACTTTTTTCAAGGTATAAAATAGGGGGCCAGTACATGTACCCAAATACCCAAAACGGAACCTAAAGGAAGACTAGTCTAAGAGGGTAACTCTTATCAGTCTAGTATATAGTTTTCAAAAGAGAGATTTTTTTCGTAGTATGGAGAGATCAGATTTTAAGGTGGGAAAAACTTTATTTCGTTAACTTAAGAAAAAAATTAGACTTAAACAAGCATAATCTCAAGTCTAGGTCTATGATTTTGCTAAGATGAATTCCCTCGTTATGGCGCCTGGTCTTTCTTTCTTCTAAGACTATATTGGCATATGTACTGCTCGGTGGTTCACCCCTGATAGCTGTGTAAGGCCCAATCTGTGATCGATGCAGGTGCTATAAAGAATACACTCTCCATTCTCTTCTAGAATGTATCACTGATAGAACGGTTTTGGAAGCTTTTCCTCAGAGTCTCAATCAGCCTCGTTACTCCTAGTAGTGAGTACCTATCTATCCCATAGTTTAACGTACCACCGCAAAATGATATACAAATTCCTTTCATTTTTAAAAGAAAGGTATAGGCCCATGTTTGGGCACATCACATGATAGTCTTCCTCTAGCGCAATCGAGAGAGGCAAATAAGCAGAAATCGGTACACTTTGAGTACGGTGGTATGCGAGCATCAAGAAGATGAATCAACCTATCCTTAGTTTCCATGTAGTCGGCATTCTATAAGCCTCGCTTCAAAGCTGCCTGCCTTCTTGTGTGGAAATGGAAATCTTTTTCATTTCTTTCCCGTTTTCAACTAGGCATCTAGGCGAACCCGCCAGGTTGGTTAACGTTAACTCAACGTTAAGTGAGTGCCTTACTCAACTAATAGCGAAAGGCGAACGAACATCTTTCCTTCATAAGGCGCTGGTAACTTCGTGCTGTAAGAGACATAAAGTAATTAAACCTCTGCGCTTCTTCAACGGAAAGAAAGGCGCTTGAGTTGTTCACCCTTTTTAGAAAAAAAGTCCCGAAAGCCTGAGAGGTTCTTTCTCTTTCGGGGGAATGCTTTACTCTAACATCGGGTTATTGCTATTCCTATCTCAATCTTTTTCTTCTTTCTTAGAAAATAGAAAAAGGTCCATATATAATCTACCTATACCAGTAGCTTGACTTTGGCTAAAGCGAATGTGTTTTTTCTATTAATTAAGATATTACACATTCTGTCTCTATAAGTTTCAATGGTGCGAAGGGGATTACGAAATCTTTCTGTTGATGGCCTCTGCTAAAGCTACTATGAATATGAAGAGAGAAGTTCAAGTCTGCTTAGTGTGATTGACGAAGGCTAGGTTTGGAAATAGGAAACACAAATGAAAAGAGATCGGGGTCGATAGTTGGCAAGGAACTTGATCCTCCCAAAAAAGGGGGGGCAGCTGTGGTCGAACTCTAATTCTGGAAAAAGTCAGGGACGAATCTTTGGATTGATCGGGCTATTAATTAAAGATAGAAGCGATTTCCAGGTCATGTAAGATCAAAGTGTGATTTTGGAAATGAAAGATTGGGCTGCTTCAGTCCAGATGTAGCTGCGGATGGAGAAAAAGATGGAGCGAAGCAACTCGACAGAGGAGCGAGGCGTTAGAACCCGATCAACATATTCTTTCTCTTGGTGGATCTTGTCACAGCGGATCATAGACTTGCTTATGAGTATGAGCCCTATTACTTGAGATTTCTTTTTTTTATGGCGGAAGAAAGACCTTTTTTACTACTTTTTCCAAAAAAGGAGATCCACCAGCGAATCAAAGAGCAGCATTCCTTCATTGATGGTAAATCGCTTCTTATATACTGACCTCGGCACACCCATATTGACTTCATTCTCCTCTCTGCTATCGGATGCCCTTGCGGAAGATCCAACACTTTCTTTTGACTCCATCGGATCTTCTTTGTCCCCGACCTCAAAGGTAAGATGGTCACTTCTTGCCATGTCAGGGAATCCTTCTTTCACTTAAGAAGTCAGATCTTTTCTCCTGCCTTATTGATGTCCAACAATCGGGTTCTTTCGCTCAATCGATAGTTATTGCTTAATTGAAGCTTGCCCCATTGTAGAGCCCCCATATGTTCACTAAAGATGAAGAGGCAGGTAGGCTTGCCACCAAAGACAGATCTCTATACTATATATAAAAGAAGGCTTGTCGATGAATTACCTGTCGTCTCCGATAGGTCAACTGTTATAGGATATGCAATCTTTAAATTGACAGAGCTTCGGGTAGATCTGAGTTCATTTCTTGCAGACTTTCCTTCGTCTACCTTCCCCAGACCTCTCTCCTTTCTCTGTCTCCAAAAGACCCATCCTTTTCAGTGAAGTCCCGATTTCACTAAGAAATTCAAGATTCGTTACGATCTATTTAAAAAGCCCAATAATTTCATTTCCATTTTTCTCGTTAAGATCCTCGGATGATTGACAGATAGAGTCTGATACTGTAAAATCGTCCTCCGTGGATGAGAAAACTTCTTTAGCTGAACCGGGTAGTTCACAAGTATAGTCTGACCCTCTTTCTTGGTCTTCTTATTCGTGCACCTAAAAGAGTGAGCTGCCGCAGAAGAAGGCTATTCTAGAATCATTTTTATAGGGGGGAAAATAGCTCAGCTTCAAAGCTCCCCCTAAGATATAGAAAAGAATTCCTTGCCTCTTCCTCATCAATATATAAAAGGGAAAGATAACAGGAATCCATTATCATATCAGATAAGAGCCCACGGTACAGAGCTTTCTTTCTTCACACGTTAGCTTAAAAGGATGCACGGGTCGACTATCCTCAATTCGAGACGTTTGATAAGTCAAGTTATCGCAGCCTTTAGATAGCAAGCGAGTTCTCATAGGGAAAAGTTTGATAGAAGAAAAAATAGAATGCCAATAAAGGTGAAAGATAATAGGTACTTTACATTCTTTAATTGAATGAGTAGAACTCGAAATCCATCATTGGCTAAGGGCTAAGCTTAAGCTTAATTCCATATCCATAGAAGTAGAATAAGAGTTCAACCCACTCACTTTGAATAAGACTTTGCATTGGATCTATCCGGAAAACCTGTCGGAGGCAGGAGGCGGTCTGGCAGCATGGAAGACCACCCACCCCTTTTTTAAAAAAAGGGGTTCAAAAGGAGAATTCGAAGGAAAACCAAAAAAAGCACTACGGAGTAGTAAACAAAAGAATCTGGTGCAGGAGAGGGGGCATTGGCGAGGCTACCAGGATCGGAATGGAACTTCTTCACTGAACTATCTCCAACTAGCGGAAACTGACGCATCTTTTGAAAGCAGGCCATGGATCAATTGAACCTAAACACAAACTAAATAAATAGCAAACAGCGATCAAAAAGAAAACGATCGAAATTCTTACGCATCGATTTCTTAAAAATGTTAGTACTATGTTTGCCCAATAAGAAGAAAGTCTTCCTCAATCTTCGGAGTACCCGGTAAGACTTTTGACGCCGAGATTGTTCCAAAACTCTCTGCCCTATTATTCTAAGTAATATGCTAAACAATCGTTAGTTCATCTTAGAATTGTTAAGCTGTGCTTCCACCGGTTGATAGACCATCCCCCATCATTACCGACAACCAGACATTTCGACCTCGGCAATCCCTAGTACGGGATTTGGTACCCTAGATACACCGACGCTGTAGAATTTTGAATTTCAAAAATTATTGAATTCCCGCTTCCGCATCACCCAGAATTTACTAAACAAACTCATCCGGGGACTTAGTTTGTTTTTCACATTACTTTGTCGAGAGGGGGAGTCGCTAGTTCTTCTTTCTGACAGTTAAGTTAGCTCGAAAGGTATCAAGCCCTTCAACTAACCCTAAAAGAAATAGCCATTGACGCATCGCCTATTCCTCCAACTCCAACAATGGATTCTTCTTATTCTTCAACGATTCTTCTTGGCTTGGACACTCTTCATGGAGTCGTTTTGGCTTTTGACCTTCAGAACGAGCTAGCCACAAAAGGTACCACCGATCAAAGGTCGACCTCACCCTCGGTAAACCGAACCGAACCTGAGAAAAAGAAAGAATCAAAGCTAGGCCATTCCATTAGGTAATGGTACTAACATGAATAAGGAATAGCTTTTCTTTTCTGACGCCCCGAGCCTAAGTCACTTCTTCTATTTCTTTTCTATAGGGATTCACTCAACATAGAAAAGCAACTAGAGCAGAGCGGCCTAAAGCTCTTGAACGTCAGGAGGGGGTAACGCATACTGAAACATAAATGTAGCTATAAAGCCGCATCTTCCTTACGGTCTCCTAAATCAGAACTATTTCACTTTCTTTTAGCTTCGCTAGCTTTCCTTTTCAACTCGGAAGCACTTACCCGCGTAAGCTGATCCAGCTGATGCAAGAGTTACAGCTCAAGCACCTATTTCTTTTGTACCTGAATTCAATTCAAATTTCAAATCTCAGGCGCCAATTCATTAAAAAAAGATTAGCGCTTGCTAATTATTTAAAATGCTTTCATACTCAATCAATTAGGGATAGACTCTCTCTCTTCTATACGACAGACTAGTTCCCTATGTTAACTAGCGGAGCTCTTAAAAAAGGGAAGTCTAAGACAAAGAAAGAGTATTGAAGCTTATATATTAAATGAGTCCATCCCGAAGCCCCAACCTTACGCATCACTTTTGAAGCTTCCGCCTCCCTATTTGTTTATTTATAGAAGAGCTCCTTGTGGCGAGAAAGGGAAGAGGGAGATCAAAAACGAAACAAAATAAAGTATAAAATAGAGAAGACACCTGACGTACTTCACTTCCAAACATGACAGCCATTGAACACATTTTATTAAAAAATTATATGCATAGAGACGAACTCCTTAACTATTGGAATAAACGAATTCAATTCCTTCCTTTACTCCGGGGAAAGGGGATAGACCGATCATTATGACCGGGCCGACAGGCACCGTCCCTTAGAAGGGAATACATTTAAAGAACGAAAGAAATTGCGTACTTCACCCCGGACTATTATGCGAGCTAGTCCTCTACTGATACAACATTTTGATATTTCCTTCTCCACGCGGGAAAGAAAAGGGTACGAGGGGCCTCTCTTTCTCTTGCGCTGAAGCAGCCACATCTCGTTTGGCTGTCCTACTCTCGTCCCCGCCGAGACCAGAATGGGTCGGAAAGAAACCGGCCTTTGAAGATCACCCACTTTATCAATGCGCGCGATGTTGGAATACCCAATACCACTGGGATTTCCATATGAACTTTGTTTCTCCACAAGTCCAGGTCTTCCTTCTTGGCCTTGGAAGTTCCAGGGTCTATCTTTATAGTAAGGCTGGACGTAAGATCCACTTCCCCTTGTGGAGTGAAGTGGGATGCTAAAGATACAACATCAAAGTGAACCGTAGGATCTCGTCTTACCCCCTTTAACCAGGAACTCGAGCTCAAGCAGTTGCTGCCGGCCGGGTTCGTCTATCCTTTCGATACTGATTTTTCTCTCTCTGCCGTGAGCGATTGAATTTTAACGTGTTTTCCGCTTGTGGGACCATTTTATCTAACTAAGCCTTCGATTCCTTCCATTTCTTCAGTTGGTGTAATAGCCCAACGTGCAGTTTCACAAGTTCCTATTTACTTTCCTTCTAAAAGCCATCCAGCCGCGCCAATTGCTGCAGTCCTAAGGTAGCCTCCTGCAGCAAGCTAAGCAGGAGAAAATGCAGTCTAACCATTGCGTAATAAAGCGGGAAGGACAAGACATTGGAGGATAAAGTTAGCTAGTTCAAGCAAGGACAAAAGCAGCAAATATTGAAGGGATAGCTGATTTCACGCGGGTTCTAAAGCTAACGAGCAAGTCAGTTTTGAAGCTATCCATATATAGATCAAGGGATAATTACAGTGCTAAGTCCATATAGTATGAGTTCATAACTAGGAAGCCACTGACGGCTAGGATAAGTTGATAGGTAATAGATTGCGGGTTAATAATAAATAAGTGAATCCCCCTTTTTTTTGAAGTATGCCTCAAACTCCAGCCTTTCTATGTTCTGTGTCACCGCAGGGTAAGCGCAGGAATATTTATTGAAAGCTGTATTATGTGGTATTTTTTTTAAGCGTTAGTTTGAAATTCAAAAGCCGCATCTTACTCTATTGAATGCCCCTTTTGTTTTGAAACTAGATTTTTCTTTTGTTGAAAGCTAGCCACTCCAAGGAGTAAAGCAAGTGGTCTTTAAGAATGATTATTTGCGAAAGGAGCACTCTCTCATCGTTAGACCTAGCAGGGAATGAAATGAAGGTATTCAAAAAAACCATATTCAGATAGGAGTCCGTCCTACCTTGGATAGTAGATTCTTGGTCTGCAGGATAGAGGCTAGCCAGTTCCCATTCATCCAGTTCCCTTTTTGGGGGTTCAGTGCGTTGGGTTGAGTTCAAGTTGTAGTTGCGTTCCATGCATAGGATGTTATAGGTTACAGGTTCGATACATTACCAGTGGAGTAGTACATTTCAGTAGAGTCTTTCCTCTATCGTCAGGACAAGGTTCCAGTGGAGGCAATCTTGGCTCCCAACTCTATGGATTTTCCTTAGTTGCTCTTAATCCAGCTCTCAAGTTAGCTCAGGACGGGAGGCTATGAAATAAATGCTTAATTAGAGACAGTGGATCCAGTATCTATCACAGATGAAAGAAAGGAAGCAGAGAATGAAGAGAGGATGTGACTACTACTAATACCTTTAAAAGGTGTATGTACGGGTTTCAAGAAGAAATTCCACTATCTCCCAGACTGAACGAGATGAGGTTTTTTCGCTCCAACAACTTACTTTCTTTGCTTTGTCGAAATACGTTCCGTAAGATCTTGCCGTTATAACATTTTTCGTGACTGTGAAGACGAATCATTTCTTTTTCTATACGCAACGCTATTTCGGAAAAAGATAAAAAACATACATATATAAAGACGACGCAAAGGACAGATGTGCCTGCCGGTAGAAAGATAGAGATGGGAAGCATACACTGAAAAACGAATGTGAGCTCGGAAGGAAATGTGCCTCTCCAACTCCTACTTCACTACAAGAATTTTTGTATGTACGCTTATCGATAAGAAAAATCCTTGATTCGTGTAAGTTTCCCTAAACCATACCTGCGGGACGTTTTTACCTTCTTTCGCATACAAATAGATAATATTATTATTTCATTTCTATTAGGATTACTTTGATCAGGCCTTTGAGTAAGGCTTTCCAGAGCAAGGATAGGTAAGGTAGGCCGGAGGAGAGATTTCTTTATATCTCGGGGAAAAAGATAGAACGAAGGATGAATTTATCAATTTGGCTGGAGACTCGCGAGATTACTCTAAATCCAGCACCATGAAGCCTACAGAAAGTGCTAAACCTCTTTATTTTATAACTATGTAAAAGAGATAAAGCACCAGGCAAATGATGAGAATTAAGCAGGTTTCGGATCGACACAGGTGCCGTAGGCACTGTGAGACCCTTACACCAAAAGCGCTTCGCAAACTCAGCAGACCCTGAGTGTGAGATTAGAGACTTTGACATTGATATGTCAACTCCCAACTCCGCGTTAGTCTGTTTATAAATCTTGGCGACCTCGATGCCGCATATAACAACATCATCCCCCAGGATCGCATACTTATCAAACTTCTGTCCAGGGTGCACTTGCTCGGCACAATACATCGCCAATAAATGGTGAGTAAGAGTGAAGAGAGGCCAAGAGGAGTAATAACCCAAACAAAGGCTGTCCTATTCTTAAACTGTTGGACTTAACCTGAGGTATCTTCTTCTTCAAAGGAGCCCTGAATGGATAGGACCTGAAAGCGCTACATACAAAGGCCGACAGGGAATTCTCAAAGAGCTGCGCAATCAACGCACTCTGTAACCCAAGCCAAGCCTATCGTTAGCAGACTTAAGGTCAAATGAGTAAGCGTTCATCTCTCCGACCAACCTACTGAATGGCTTTATCTGATTAAATGTGCCATCAATCATCCGGAAGAGTCCTTCAGACTTTCATGTTGAAGTCATGGACTAGTCGCGGAAGACGTTGAATAACATAATTACATATAGCTTTGATTCTCATATTTGACGCACCGGAGCTAGTCGAGAAGGCTAACCGCCCGGGAGCCCGCCCTATGAGAAGCAAGAACATCAGAATCAGTACTCATATCTCTGAGTAATGAATCTGACTCTCTCAACGACCAATCAGAGATCATCTTCTTTGTTTAAGCATCGTAGGGATATCTAACGTGGTGAGACCAACATGGGAACCGGAAAATTGTAAAAGGCGCAATTTGCGCTTTAGATTTCCGGGTGACTCTAAAGTCACTGTAATTATACATAGCCCAGTTGAGCTCAAACCCTTCTCCCTAAAGAGCCCCTGACCAATTAGAAAGAAAAAGAAATTGTTATAAAATTCATTTCGATTTCTTTCCCTTTGTAGAGTTTTTCAATGTCGCCGGAGCAGCCGTTTAGTAAGGAGATTTGAAAACACCCGAACCCCATTCTTCTTGTAATTCCTTGGCAAATAACCCGAAAAGCCTTTTGTTTATGAATTATGAACGGAAGAAAGTGGGCAAACCCACTGAAAATTCTAAAAAAGAGTCTTTCTTATGACGGCCGGGCCTTGCTCTTTGTTGGCCTCACTCAACTATCAACTAGTTATGGGGAAGCAGCCCTCTCTTCAACCACACTACATATTCTGAGAAGAAATACGGAAAGTTGCACTGACTCTTTGGCTTAGGCTGGCTCTTTACCGCTCTGTGGGCAGGTCAGTCTGCTGCAAACAAAGAAAGATCATTATCTGTGTCACCTCCTTCCAATATTTCTATTTTATATATATAGAATCTTCCGAGGACCCACGACAGAGATGATTGTCCAGTCTCTTTACAGAGGCTCTGGGATTGAACTTTATAGATAGGGTTCTCACAAACATGATTCGTATTTCATGTCCTCTTACGTTACGTCAAGCCTTTACTCAATAGGGGCACGGCTTTAAGGAGGAAAGGTTCCAAGCCGGCAGTCGGTTCCAACCGGACACGGGAAAAAGGCCTGAAGCTAACAGGAGAGGTTTCTAACTAACTTCATATCTATTCTCCGATCGGGTAATCTAAAAAAGTCTGTTTTCAAGTGAATTTCCACTTTTGAAATGGACGAGAGCCTTTGCCCCAAGCCAGGATAACTAACCAACCAATTTCCTGATCCACTTGAATTTCTACTTGACTAGTAGAGCCGGGCAGGCTACTGTTCTTGCTACGACGAAATCAACAAAAAATTCCATCTGTTCCCGGTAGCAAGCATTGCCCGCAGCTGATCTAATAGACGCAATGACTAACTGACCAAGCTGATCCAGAAAGGAAGAGGAAGAACGCACGGAAAGATAGACCAAACGAAAGAGAGAATAGACATGCGAGAATGGAATGCTGCACTTCAAGCTTCCTGTAATATTGTGCCATATGTACATTGGGAGTGAAAATGAAAAGAAGCTATTATGGGATCGGCTAAGAAGTTATTTATCAATCACTAAACGTTCGAAATACGAAATCTCATAAGAGAAGAAAGAAGGGATGGGGGAAAGCCAAAAGAAAGCCCTATTACAGATCGACAAGCCAAAACGAGGAAAGGGAGTAGCTATGAACAATCAACCAATGCCAATGATGGTCAACACCTCCTTGATACGTTCCTTTTATACTGAGTCCGGTATGAGTCTTCTTCGTAACGCCGCATTCGGAGCTGTCAGGATTTCCAAGTGCATGTATCTCACTAGTGGTTTGAATCTATATAGCGATAATGGAAATTATCGTATAGTCAACACAGTAGCTGTAACGAACAGCGCTTTGTCCTTTATTTAGATCGTCATAGGCGACAACTGCGCTGAATGAGAAAGCCTTTTTTTCCCATATCTTTGTTTCCGAGACAAAGTCGGAACAACTTTTTCCTTATCACATATGAAATGAAATGATTCTTTTTAGAAGTACTTTTTCAATCTCATATATAACATATAGGGCAAAAACTTACAAGAGGCGGAAGCAGGGTTGGTTGCATACCTGCTATAAGTGGGAAGCCCACATGCCTTACTTACTAAAAAAATAAAGTATATCCGTTTAATCGATTTGATCTTTCCCTAAAAAATAAGAAGTTGCCATGACCATGAAACGAAAGCTTTGCATTTATCAATATGGATCCGAATTCAATCCAACTCGTTTTTCGCGGTTGGATATTTCAATTTCTCCATCTGTAATGGAAATTACATTAGTAGGGATATAAGCCGAAACATCGCCAGATTGGGTCTCGACTATTGGTAAAGCAGTCATACTTCCTTCACCTAAACGAGAACTTGATTTAGCGGCTCTTTCCAAAAGTCGTGAATGCAACAAATAAAAAACATCTCCGGGATAAGCTTCACGGCCCGGCGGTCTTCGTAATAGAAGAGACGTCGATAAGCTTGTGCTTGTTTGGAAAGATCATGATAAATGATTAAAGTGTGTCGTTCACGGTACATAAAATATTCAGCCAGCGCCGCTCCGGTATAAGGGGCAAGGTACTGTAATGTAGCGGGGAATCCGCCGTTTCGGCTACCACAATAGTGTATTCCATTGCTACCCTTTCCTGGAAGGTAGTAACTACCTGCGCCGCAGAAGATGCTTTTTGACCAATAGCCTACATAAACACATATTACATTTTGGCCTTGTTGATTGAGAATCGTATCTGTGGCTACCGCTGTTTTACCAGTCTGTCGCCAATAATTAATTCTCGCTGACCACGTCCTATAGGGATCATCGAATCAATAGCAATAAGCCCGGTTTGAAGAGGCTCATATACGGAACGTCTCGAAATAATACCGGGAGCAGGAGATGATATTAACCGAGATTCAAAGAAATTTCACCTCTACCTGAAATAGGTTTAGCTAGGGCATTTATAACACGACCCAAATAAGCCTCACTCACGGGTATCTGAGCAATTCTTCCTGTTGCTTTTACAGTACAGAACTTCCTTGAAGTATCATCAAACCGTCACCCATTAATACAACACCAACATTATTGGATTCCAAGTTCAGAGCAATGCCTATTGTCCCCTCTTCAAATTCTACTAATTCACCTGCCATTACTTCTGAAAGACCGTGAATACGAGCAATGCCGTCACCTAGAAGAAGTACGGTACCAGTATTTACAATCTTTACTTCTCGCTTATATTGTTCAATACGCTCACGGATAATATTGATAATTTCGTCTGCTCGAAGGGTTGCCATGAGTCTTTCTTAATATAATTCTTTTTTTGTTTCCAAAAAAAAAGAATACCTACAGTCGAAGAGAAGGACTAATCAGTTATTTCTTTCATGGCACCAAACATGCCAATAGCCGCATTGATGGTACGTAAATGTAACTCGTTGTTCAAACAACTATTCAGAGTTCTGCAAGCTCAAAGTAAGGCTTGTTGGAAGACCCGTTGTCGGACTTGATTAATCGCTCTTTGTTGTTCAAAATGAATGGTTTCATTTTTGTAATTTTCTAATTGTTCTAAAGTTTTATAAGTTGAATTAATCAAATTCATTTTTTCTCGTTCTATTTCAGAATATCCATTCACTCGAAACTGATCCGCTGTAATTTCTACTTTCCTTAAGCGAGCCCGGGCTTTTTCCAGCTGTTCAATGGCCTTTCCGCTTCTTCTGAATTTCGAATAGTATTCAAGATCCTCTGTTTTCGATTATCTAATAAATCACTTAATTCAAGTAGATTATCTTTCCATTCATTTCAAAACGTTCATGATCCCTTCCCGAACCAAACTTGAATCTTTCAATTCATTTGGCTCTCACGTTCAATTACTGAAATTATTTATGGCGAATTTCCATATCTTTTTTGAATGTAATGAACCGCACCTCTCTTCTCTGTTCATATTCCAAAAAAAAGTATCACTAATAAAAATAAAGACCAGAATATTCAGAGGACTCTGAATCGATAAATTTCGAACTCTTCTTTTTTTAAAACCATTTCGGTATTAACATAGTAGTAGTACTTGCTAAAGCTAAAGGTTTTCCCCCTTTCGACACGTGAAAACTAAAAACAGTCTACTAGATAAGCCAAGTAAAGAAGTGCCAGATACAGATTCAATAGTTTTCTCTCCTTTTTAGAGAAGTCAATTCCTTATTCAATCCTCCCCCGAGGGGTACTTCTATTTAAGCTTTAGAGAATCCAGGTCCAGCTACAGACTAAGTACGGTATAAAGTGCAATCAATCTCCTCCAACAGACAACAGAGGGCTCTGACCTGACCACAGTCAATTGTTCTGGTTCTATGAGGAAATCGACCCTGGTCATCATTCCTGGCCGGCTGGTGCTTTTCCCTCCACTCTACTCCGGTATTAGTTATAAGAGAGAGTCAAATTGCGAAAGCGTAAGAGAGAGTATATTCTGTCCAGCGCTTTCTTCAAGGCGTCAAGAAAAAGCCCGTGGGGATGGCTAATCTAATAAGAAATCTATCTTTCAAAATTGCCAAAACCTAAGCTCAGACTGGACTAACTGTCCAAATTCACAAAGAGATTTCTCCTAAGGTAAGGACTTTCACTGGTTGTGAGCTTGATAGCCAAGCAATCCGAGGTCTCTCGAGCCTGGTACAATTTCTCTCCAAGATTTAGAATTGGAAGTCGATTTAGCAAGAGTAAGTCAGTGTGATGGAGTTTTGTAATGGTTCTATCTATAGACGAATAAGTAAGACGGTACTCGTCATAGGCCCAGAAACGCACCTTTATTTCTTCTAAATAATGAAAGGAAGTGGAAACGAAAAGATGACACCCGATGGTTCTACCTACCCCCTGCTCGGGGAAGTTGGTATGCTGAAAAGGACTTATCACTCGATATTCGCACTTCCTTCGCATCCTTCGTTTTCACACGGAGGAGATGAAGTCTCTTTTTAGTCTTCACACGTCATGGACACCATCCTTCCTTATCGTGGCGTCTTTGCTCTCTTCCGCGAAAGTACCTCCACAACGAAAAAAGCTGCAAACTGCTCCGCCTGGGATGTAGTCTACCTTCTGCAACGGATTCCCTCAGTCTTTTTCCTATCCTATCTTTAACACGGGGGACTCCTATAAGATATACGCTTTAACACAGGGAACTCCCGCATCTAAGACTCCTACCCTCTGACGTTACCCGGATCTTTCATTCTCCTCTTAGACCCTTAAGAACTTGGTCGTATATCTCTTAAATTAAGTCAAAGTAAGGTTTTGCCGCTATACAAAACGTAGTTTTTTGACGTAGTAGCAGCGAAAGGAACTTCATTTTGAAATAGGGGAATTTACATTGAACTAAGTAAACTAGTGTATAAATTAGTTGGGTCCAAATTGAGCCTATTTTTAAGGGGAATTTTTCCTTATTAAGGAGTAATACCGCGGGCAACAGACGACGAAAGTTATATGGTCCCACCAGAACAAACCCGAAGTAGGGGATGCGAATGGAGGATTCCTATCATTGAAGTGAAACTGGATTGTCGGTCGGACCGACACAGGTGAACGCGTACTCAGCGTCCATCGTTAGTGAATTGTTCTAACTTGATTACAGTAAATACGAAATGATTGGTGGACCAAAAGATAGCAATCCGTCTCTCTTGCGTGCCCTATCTCTTTTCCAAAATCTGTAGTGGGGATAAGACAAGACGTCGATTAAGTCGGCAACTCTTCATAGTCGAAGTTCCCCATCCCCTTTTGGTTTACCGGATCCTTAGAGGTCTGCCCGTCCGGCTTCGGTAGCGAACGAGACAGCAAATGGATGGAAATTCTCCACTTAATGGCTGCCGCTTCTAGCTCTGGCGCTCTTAATCTCGAAGGTCTTGGTAGGATTCTTACTTGCTGGCCCTGCCCTTTTCTTTCTTGCTTAATGGCATCCCTTGCTTAGTTTGGCAAGCTCCTTCCTTTGTTGAGCTCTGTCATACCGCTCTTCTATCTCTTTCATTGGCGCAATCTTCTTTGAATTCAATAAATAATTGCGATTTACTTTTATGAAAGATATCTCCTCCCTTTAATCTAATCAGTATATTACTTATGAGTAAGGAACTCTCCGAAAGGAAGGTAAACAGGAGTTAACGGCAGGCGCAATAGAAAGGCAGTTGGAGACAGGCGATAGGCTTAGATCAGATGCAAAAGCAAGCTCAGTCTCAATATGCGCATTAGAGAAGGGGGGTTGGCGCTTCGGTCAAGAGGCTAGCTAGCGTCCCACCTTCCTGTCTTGACTGGTAGGCACAATCCCTTGAGTCTAGTTCTTGAGCGAAGGAATCGCTTTCAATGACAATTTCTCTTTAGAAATCAGCCATCAGCCCTCTTCAAGCTGTCGAATATAGATAGGAGATCCACTTCAAGTTCAAGGCTGGCAGCAAGCGTAAGTGCAATCGCAATCCCTATGAATATCATTAATCAATATCTCTCCGGCCCTCTAGCACTCTGTTATGGCGCAATCACTGACTCTAGTTCTGGAGTTCTAGGTCCTCTAGCTATTAGTGCTGGTAGCTCTCCTTCTGGTAATGCATTATAGGCTGTCTTCCTTCCACCTCTCTCTATCGCCCTTCCTTCTTTTAGCAGCTCATCTCGAATCTTGAATGTTTAGCGAATCGATCGTAATTGGTCTGACCGCTCAAGGCTTATCTCTCTATTCCCCTTTCTGGTCTCCGGTCATTGGTAGAAAGCCTGTAAATTGAATTTCTCTCCTCTCCAGCTTGGGAATACTTCTTTCTATTGGCTATATATCTGTAGTCACAATGCCAGTTCAAGCTATCTTCTGGATAGAGCAAGAAAAAGTATGCGCAAGTGCAGTAGTTCAAGGCAGGCAGGTAAGGGCAGGTAGTAAAGGCAAGCGCATAGGCAGGGGATGGGCATTCAAATCACTATCTTCAAATAGCTTATATAAGAGAAAGAGTGGCTCGTGCATCTTTTCTTCTTTTAGACAAACAAGTCTAGTAGGCAAAAGAATTGTTATAGCAAGCATGGGCTAGCAAAGATGAGCGGGAATGAGCAATGACTTGAGTTTAGTTCTGGAGTTCGAGCGGGGGTAGCATTCCGGTCTTAAGCAAAGCCGTCCTGCCCGGCCATATGTCCTGTTTAGTCAGTTGCATATCGGTAAGCATGATTGTAGCAATACAAATAGGCGCGGTAGACGAAGGAGCTGTTTTCAACAAATCAATATATGGGTGCCTGGTGAATCCACACGATTCAGCCTCAGAATGCCCTTCGTGCCTAAAAGGTTAGTTCAAGGGCTTTGATAGGAAAATGCACGCACTTGTTGTCGTTTCAGATGCGATCAAAAAGCCTTTTTTTTTCAAGCGTAGAGACTACATATGAGGAAGATGCGAATAGAGATGCGGAAGTTCCTGTTGGAGTTGGAGGTGCAGGAGCAGTGAACATGACTCTTGCAGAAGGAAGAAATGCGGTAAATAAAGAGGAGTTCCAGGCGTAGGAGTTCATTCCACTATAATAAATAGGAGGAGCAGGTGCAAGCACGATCTATTCATGCCCCTGCTTAAACCACTCTACCCATAGAAAGATCTTCCTCTGCCACGCCCACTGCTTCAGTGAATTCCACCACTAGAGGTTCCAGCGAACTACAACTTCCGATGGTGACTTTCTTGATCCTTCTTCAAGGGCCTGCAAGCAAGCTACGGGCTGATAAGCCGCCGCGCGAGTAGCAGGAGATGGCTCAGCTCTTCGTTCGCAGGCACCCTAGACTACTTCCCACCAGAAGGAATGGAGTTGCTGACACTGAAGTTCGGAGCTATACCACAGAAAAAGAAGGATGTTCTGTGGTTAGCTCCTACTCTGATTGATAGTGGAGCACTACTGCTTCAAAGCCTACTGATTGATAATCAAGAGAAGAAAAGAAGATCGACTTATTCAACTACAGCCTTCCTTGCTTTTGCTCTTTCTTACAGCAACTATACGACATGTTATTAGATTTTTATATTGATCTTAATTGGATTGGGGGATAGAGTTTGCAAGGCCGGCCACATTTGAAGGGAGGGCAATTCCGCGGCTGACGCATTGGCGAACATGGGGGTAGATCAGTAACGAGAACATTTCTGGATAGCAGCCGGAGGTAATCAGAGAATGCATTGGAGAGGAGGGGTAGGCCGAGATGGCGAAGAGGGTCACTGTCAAGGGAGGGCATCATTGCAGCTGGTCCATAGTAAGTAAGGATATGAAGAACGGGAGTAGTGCCAGTGGAAAGGGTTCAGTCAGTTAGCTCATCATAAATAGAAAAACCGACGAGTGGGATAGGAACCAGATTCTCCACCGATGGAATGAGGACATAGCAAATCAGATCCTAGCTAGAGAGCCTTTCGAACCAGAGTGTCTTCACTGGGGAGAATTGGCTTCTATTCGGTATTTGGTTAGTCACGCTTTGCTTACCTTGAAGAGCCCTTCAGTGAAGCCCCTCTTTCTTGGGAAAGGTTTCCGATCAGCGAGCACCCTGCATACTGGATCGTAGGCAGCAGTGGCCGACCAGTAGGTCTTTTGGGCATTCGGATTCGGAAGTTAGAGACTCAAGAGGTTGTTTGCCTGTGACTGGCTTATTGCTCTTATGGTAGGGCAGTAGCAAGAAGCCTCCATAGGGGCTGCGACTCCTATGACTACTCAATCGATTAGCATAAACTAAAGGAAGAGGATAGGATTTCTCCAGGTAACCTAGCTCGCTTCGCCGCATTCGGAAGGAGAAAGGTTTGTTCTCTAATGTGATATATAAGTAAGTTATTCCAGCTTGCTTGAAAACCTCGTTATTACAGAGCGGTCGCTCTGGAACATTTTACAGAGATAAGATAACTGTCTTAGTACTGCTTTAAGTAGCAGTATCCTATGCAACTCTCCCTATGCTTAATCTCATCAATAATTGCAGACACCCGGTTTCAGTTTCATTTAATCTTTTCCATCTCGGCCTTTCCCATTTCTTTTGATAAAAACTTGAATAACTCCCACACTTGAACAGGAAAACATCTTCACTTAAAATCGGGAGCCGGGAGGGCGGCGAAGCCAGTCTTGTGGAGCACCTTCCTTCAGTTAAGGTGTGAGCTAGGTATGTGTCTGGCGCTGGAAAGCCTTAGAGAGCTGCTTTGTCTTAAGCATAGAGCTGGGAAGGGTCATCTTAGGAAGCGGATCTCTTTGCTGAGGAAGGCCATATCCTAAGAAGCACTGAATTAGACCCCTTTGGAAAGCCCTAAAGGCAGAAGGGGCCCTTGCTTCAAAAAAGATCATGTTGCACGCTTTGGAGCGAAGAATTTTGTAGATAACGATCATGCTCGTGCCGACCGCGCGTTAGGTGAAAATGGACATCACCGAAAGGAAAGACCACAAGACCGGGGCTGGCGCGAGGCAGGAAGCTACGATGCCGCGTTACGATCTGGTGCGACGATTTCCGATAACGCATTCGAACGATTGTCACTGATTTGATTGGACTTCGTATCTAAGGCACTTGTTCCGCTCCAAAAACCGGTGCCTTACCACTTGGACTCCATGCGATATAAAACCACCTGACCTTTCTGAGTCGCTTACTTTAGCTTCCCCTCCCACCGCCCATGGAAAAGAATTCCTTTATTCTTCAGCCTTAAAAGCTTGTTGTTATTCCTTCCCCGAGCAAACCTTCTCTGAGCCAACAGCCCGATCCATCTTAGTTCGATTAGAAAGTCCACGCACAACGAGAGCGAAGTCATGCGAACTCAGAAGCAGCAGCAGCATTTGTTCCGTTTCCGGCTGGCCTATATTGCTTTCTCATCGCGGTATACTTGAAATCCATCTTTGCCTTTTCGATGGAAAGCGAATCGAAGTTGCTTGCGCGCTTCTTTGCAGTGCTGTTCTCTACTGCATCTTATCCAGGACCCGATGCTTTGTCTCTTGTTGTTGCTTCGGCGGATGCACTTTGTCTAGGAACCTATTTATCTTATTAAGTATCAACCGATGGAACGGGGTCTCCCTGTGTTTCAGATAGGGACAGAGCTCGAAACTCCCCAGCGAATGAGGTAAAGACAGAATGAACAGTTGGTCGGGCAACGATTCCGGTTGAAGCGGATCCATCCTATGCCTCATCAGTCTCTGGCGCGCATTGAGCTTTTTTCTTCCTTTCCGTCTTTAAACCCACCTCCCTATACTGCGAAATTCGTTTCATAATCAGTTGCAAAAGAACTAGAATGAACACCATCTGGAGCTATGTCTGAAAGTATATTAATGTAGGTACGCTTAGCGCTTGGTAGGTCAGGAGCGGAGGTTGTAGTATAGTAGTTCCAAATCCAACTTCTGAGGAGATATCCGGTTCATTATAGGTTTTCCTAATCAAAAAGCCCTGTTCTAGCAAACTAACAACTCTAGTTTATACTGAAAGGAAATGGGCTAGCCAAACCCGACAATAACAGGCGAGAATGATTACGCGATTGCTGTTCAAAGAAGACAGGATTCACACCTTCCCTCAAGTAGACAGGCAAGTCTGACGTGCTAGCTCAATGTTGTTCATTCTTTGCTAAAGAAATGGGGGTTTTATCAGTACTTTTGCCAGTCAATGGGTAGAACATTAGGTTCCCTTTCTCGTTTTCTGGTTAGGAAATAGCTTCCTCAGCGATCTGCCTCATTGCAGGAGGAAGGAACCGGAGCAACCACTGGAAGGAAGCCTAATGGTATGATTTCAGACCATGCTTGGGGCGCTTCCGACTGTCTTAGTGCTTTTGAAGTATCCATTGAAATCTCTCTTTCAGTGCCCGGTTTCCACAAAGCATTGCCCTTCGTAGCTGCATTAGGAGACATTAGATATACTCCGGTGATACACTAAGAGAGTCGGCTAGGTAGTACACAATGAGGATTCCCCGCCTGACATCTAGGAAAGCTCCTTTCTGCTGTGCTTGCCACTACTGCCTAATAGGGTTTTCGAGTAGAATAAGTAGGCTTTTTTTCGATTGAAGCTCTCCTCTCCCGGTGGTCGAGCCAACCTTTCGCTCTCCTCTCCTTTCAGTCTTTTGCGCTGCTTCGCAGCCGAGGGTTAGGTTCAAGGGAAGGTCTTTTGCGTGATTTCATACCTCTCCCGTTGACTTTTGTGAAAACATCGATATAATTAGTGTCAAACCTATTAGACTTTCTGGCAGTCTTTAGTGCAGTTAGCGGGGAATCCATTCCTATTCTCATCATATGCCTTCCCGTTGATTCACCTCAGGGACTCTCTGTCTTTGTTGAGACTGAAATTCGACTTATTGAATGTGTGCCTGAAGGTATATCAAGTAGTCTAGGGGGGAAAGCACAGAGAAGTCAGAAGCAGGAAACAAGGAGTTCTAACTCTCGTCCCACGCCCTCTTATTCTATTCAAATGCCCTATATTCTGCACCGGGAAAACAGACTAGAGAATCTTCTCCAAGGCAGTTTGAACCCCAGCTAGTATTGAGATTGAGAGCCGTAAAGAGTCCGGAGATCAGTCATTCGACTTAGGAATCCCGTCCAACTTCAGATAAGGTAGGAAAGCTACAAACCAGTCTTAATTCCTGCAGACTAAGATTCAGTTTCAAATCCCAAGGGATTCAATTCAAACACTCATAGATTCTATGCCCGCCTCTGCTCTGATGTTCCAACCCTGAAGTCACTTCCTTTAGAGTTGAGTTCAAAGTTACAGCCTTTAGTAGATAAGCCGGAGTTAACTCATGATAACTCTTAGCCCTGACTTCCGATGAATGAGAAGTCTAGTTAGGCAGTGGAAACCCTGGGAAGTATTGAAGTTCAAGTTAGAGGGCATATGAATATGAAATAGCATATGATGAGATTGGTCAATCTTTCTCATTGCTTGACTAAAGAATGCATTTTATGGCTGACGCACTCCCGTCATGAGACGTAGAAGCAAAAAAAAGAAAAAGCCTAGGCTGATCATCCAACACCCATTGATTAAGATCCTTATCGGCTAGAATAAATGCCTTTTAATCTTCTCAGATTTTTTATCTGGTAACTGACTGAGAATTGATAGTCTTCTAAGGAAGTCTAAGTGACAGAGGATCTAGTAAGGAAAGGAACCTACCTTTCTCGTTTGTGACCCATGCCTATGGGTCACTTAACTCCGTTAGCATAAAGGCAGCAAGTGAAGTTAGAATCTTTCTCTATTGTTGCATTCCCTTCCGGGATACAGAGCAGAATCTATTGATACAAGAAATTCCTTAGAAAGACCGAGATCACTACATCTATCTCTTGAACTCAGCTCCTATTCACATCCTTCCCGTGGGAACGACTATAGAGGACAGCCCCAGAGAACTCAATGACGCTATTGTTGAGCTCATCCCGCCTATTCTATCTATTCTATTCCTAGGTCCTGCGGAGGACCTCCGAGTCCCCATTGATTCTACTCCAATTCCAGTATCTGGCTGTTCTTCATCTTACCCGGGAGGAAGTCGAGGACAGAGTTGCAGCTTTAGATGAAAGATTGATGTTTCTATTCGGCCCTACGCCTTATGGCTTTAGGAGATTAATATAGTTGAGCTGCAAGCATCCTGAGATTGAACTGCGTTGAAGTTTTAAGCAACATCTCATTTATCGTTCCTGGCCTAGCTGAAGGAGGGTAAATTAGGCATTGATTCGAACTTCAATACTGGGCCTCTATGAACCCGTTGAAGTTACTGAGTTGGTTGCCCTTAGTCTTGTTCAAGTTAGAGGATTTCTTAACTGTTGAAATGACGTCTATAGATATGAAAAGATTGAAAGCTCGAAATCGGTTACGCAACAGGCTAAGCCAGAAAGGAAGAGAGATTGCTATTGTTGTTAGCAGTTACAGCAGAGACAGAGATAAAAGCGTAAGAAACCCAAGAACCTTTTGGCCGCCTTTAGGTCTTCTTACCCGGATCAAATTGAACTTCGAACAATCGTAACTTTAAAGAGAAAGAATCTGACTTCAATCCTATTGGCTTTCAACTCCCAATTCTACCGCAGAATGAAAGAAATTAGACTTCCACGGAAGTCAGACTGAGGAAATAGTTGCAGCTCTTTCTCTTGAGTTAGTCTTATCAAATGATTGGCTTTCGACTCCTCGTACGATGGTCGAGCTGCTTCGCAGCCTCTCCTTTCAGTCTTTTGCGTGATTTCATACCTCTCACGTTTTTCGAGTTATAGTATGCTCCTTACTTCTTTTTATACCGCAAGTGACGAACTATAGCCTAAAGCGGTCACCGCTGTCCTACTTTACTTTTTTATTAAACCTCACCCGGAAAGCGAACCCAAGGCAAATGCAAATCTCGCCCCAGAAAGCATTTTCACTCGAGCGGAAAGAGCTGACCAAGAGACAAGAGCTACCTCACCAGACTCCATTGCTCCTAAGGCTTCGTCAGAGTCTGACTAATGGCATAGAAGATAAGTCGAATGCTCCTGGGCAAAAAAAAGGAAGATGACATAGACTATGCCTTTTATTCAAAAGAGCCATCACAGCTTATGAAAGAGCGGCTTGGAAATGGCTAATTAGTTTAAGGTACTGACCAAGAACGACGGAGAGAGCCCTTTTTCAGTCTTGTCGGAATAGGACCTGTTGGTGGTTTAAAGGTCAAACCATTAGGACTTTAGTCAAGTCTTCATAGTATGACTTTGGTTCCAGAGATAGCGATTCGGCTATTCTTATTCCTTTACTTTGAATCAAGGTCTTTCCAGAGGAAGGGGGAAGCAAGCAAAGCTAGCCACGGATCGGAGGGGAAAGAGTTAAGTAACTTCAGTAGACTACCGAACGGGTGTGGGGAAGAATCTCGCCAAAGGAACTACCTTTCTGATTCCTCTCCAAGGGTTAACTCAAGGGATTCGATTCTCTTTTAGGCGTTGTAAGACCGAGAACTCGATTTCGGGTGAAGCCTTAGTTGTCGCTGGTGGTGGAGGAAAGGCTTGACGTGGTCCAGTGAAGGTTGAATCTGTTGAGATTGAAGATTGAGAAAGCTTTCTGACGCAGGTAGAATGTTGAACTATAAGAAGAAGAGAAAGTCCTTATCCTTATTTATAAACGATCGATTTGCCCAGAATCAGTCCTAGCCTATGCCTTCGTCTTTCTTTCGATGATCAGACAAACGAAAGGCAGGCCCGGCCCCAAAAAGCGTAGATAGAGCCTTAGTGACCCGCGTGTCATAAGCTGGTAATCAGTGAAAGAGCAAGAACTTTCAGGCGAAAGACCTGAACTCGAACTCAGTAGGAAGACGCACGACAGAAGCTTCCCGAGCTGCTGCCTTTACCTTAAACGCTTTAAAGGAGGGGTCGCTAGCACATTAGAATGCGAGTTCGGATGCTTATATATATTTAATAAAAAATTCGATTTCGTGAGATTAGACGCGGCATTAGCCGTCTATTAGGAATAATATAGGAATAAGCGGTCCTTGCAAGAATGCCTTCTTTTTCTTCAAGGGGGCGGTGACATGTGTAACCAAGAAGAAGCTGTTGGAGCAATTACCGCTCTTTCTGCTGAGTTCATATCCGCTCTTGTGCTAGAAGAAAAGAAGAGACGTCGAGCGGCTTATGAATCTTATAGGACGAGGTCAAATGGCACGAGTGAGCTTATTAAAGCGCGAATCATAGAGGAAGATCAAGGGGGTCAGATCCGCGGGTGGGACAAATCTTGTCTTTGTCTTTGCGTATGGATTTAAACCAAAAAAACCGTGACCTAAGATAAGGAACAGTCAAAGCAGGGACTTAGAGAAACGCATCCGATTGTGAGCATCTTTCGATTGAGTAGGTCAGGAAAGAGACAAGAGGCGATTATCCCTCACCTATCCTTGAAGTTGGTCAAGTTCTTTTCCTTAGAACACCATTTTGCTTATGTAATACTAACGCGTCAACCTCTTCTGGAAACGCTTTAAAGGAGCCCTTATTTATTTCTTTCCAGGGAACCCTTCCGTCTTATTGCGACGACCAAGCCTAAGACACGGATCTTTCGTTGGGCACACCGGGTTAGCTCACATAGGGTCATCTCTAACTGAAAGTGACGAAGAGCCTTCCTCATATTCGTAAAAAATCTCCGAAAGGACACTCCAGCTCCACCTCACTTTGGAATGCTATAATCATGTCATCCGCATATCGGACATAACCCACCATGTGACCTTACACTCGCATAAAAGAGTTTATGCGCTTATCCAGAAAAAAAGAAAGAAAGATCTTCATCATGACGGGAGAAAGGGGGGCTTCAAAGTGCTATGACCTTCGTTACGGTCGAGTAATCTTTGTCGTATATTTGGGGAGTTAGAAAGGCTCAACAGAGGTTGATAATGCCTGAGTGAGGGTCTTTATTCAAGCCAAGAAGTGAAGTAGCGGAACGGGAAAGGAGTTTACTTTTATCCCCTATGAAAGCCCTTTTTCAGCTGCGGCTATAGTGCTTTCTATTTGCTTTGATTCTTCTTCAGTACTTCAAAACCCAAGGACAAGACGGCTAGGAAACGCTCTTCTTCATATTATTATGCCTGGCCTGGGATGTCTTTCACTTTTTGATCTTCATTTCTTTAGCGATAGACAACCCTATCGCGTTGGCCTCATATTCAGAACTGTTATTATAGCATGGAAACTCCTATTTTAAGGATAAAGATGTTGACTCTCCTTTTGGTGATTTCAAAACGATTCCTACACCACCTTCTTCCTTGGCTGTGGATGATTCATCAAAGTAGTTGGTCCATTGCCCATCTCCTACTGTTGCAATCTGTTCTATCTCACCAGGAATTTCTGAAGAAAGCTCAATAGGGTCTCCTCTAAGATCTTAAGTGGCTCGTTAAGACTTCGTGCCGTTCACCTTCAAAGTAAATTAAGTCTAACAGAAGGACCTGCTTCGAGTGCCCTTTCATTGCTATTTGCTTTCTCTGTTCGAAGCTCAGCTGGAACGACGGCTGGAAGATTTATTTCAATGTGGGATGATTTAGTCAGGGCAAAGGATGAAGAAGAGGTATATTAAGGTTCGGTATTTGACTCCGGGGACTACGTGATCTATTGTCTCTATTGGGTACTTTTTCTTTCGTCCCTGACACCCTTTCTTCTCCTCCCTCACCCTGACTTCCCCCTCTCTCTCTTTGAAGTTGACAGTGACATCAGAGTTGGTGATAGGGGAAAGCATGTAAAGGAAAAGTGAAATGGTAGCTACTTCTGGACTTTCCGGTCGGTCTGGTGTGGTGTCATTGACTTCATTTCTCTTCACATCCCTCCGAATCTCTACTCTGTTTTGGCTACTTGTTGTTCGCGCTAAGACAGCGATGATGCCCGGGCTAGTGTAACTGATCTCGCTACTAAATCAATATCGTCAGTTATATGGTTGCTTCATCCAATTTCAGTAAAGGTTCACAGAATGTCCTACAAAACCTGATTCAGAGGGGATCACTCATCAATCGTATGTTATCCCCAAGACCTGCTGTTAGACTTCATCTTCTCTTCTTCTTCCTCCCGGACCCTTTATTTTTATAGTTTCAAAAGTGGAAAACTCGGGGTATTCCGAAGATTGAGTGGCTGATCTACTTCAGTCGAATCCGCCTCGTAATCGGGGTAGCCCTCTATCATAGGCTGATTCAGATGAGGTAAGGTCGGAGGTGGTGCCGTATGAGCATATAGGGACGATGGTTCCCCCTGGAAGGAATCGTCTCTCCTTTATGTAGAAACGGTCGATGCCTCCAGAGCGTCATGGAATGGAAGCAGCCCCTGCTTTAGGTGGTTAACTCATTGCCTTCAGTGACATCGTGGCTTCGGCATCGAGACACTGACTCCCAGATCAGCGACCCACTCTTCTTAAGGGAGAGAGACTCCAATGACTTCATCGCGTCACCGAGAAGAGCGTAGTATAGAAAAGACCGAGAGAGACATCAAGGCTACGTACGCGAGAATAGAGCGCGAATTCGAGCTACATTCCTCATTCAGTGGGAAACCTTAGCCTTCTAAGTAAGGATGTTTTTCGAGGGTATATTTCATATCTGAGGTCCAGCTTTTTTTTAATCAAAAAACGCCTTCGCAAACACACTACTAAAAAATCTCGACCGACGGAAAAGCATGGTAGCAGTCTTTTGGATCTCCTACTCGTCCCACCTCATCCGGTTTTTTCACTGAACTGCTAACTCTGTTGGGCGCATGAGACACTTGCCCAAGGGATTTAGTTTTAGAACGAACAACACACCATTGTTATACGATGGTGACGCGAAAGGAAAAACTTTTTGTTCATATACGCACCTGCCTCTGATACCCGGGTAGTAATGTCCACAAGGTGCGAAGCGCCTTTTTGTTGCATCAAATCAAGAACAACGACTGTTACAGCTTCAAAATCAGTCTGCTGTCGATTCCATCTCTCCGAAATGGTACAACCAAATGATAGGCGTCAGGCAACGAACGTTAAACAGATACTTTGCGAAGCTGCTGCTGCTTCCCGTCCAGCCATTTTTTTTACTATTGATTGAATCCCGAAAATCTCATTGTAGAGAATCCCTGCCCCAACTCGATCGAGCACCAGTGATTTCTTTCCAGAGGTGGAATCCTCTGGAGATCTGTGACGGCCCAGTTCCTTATCAAGGGTAAGCTCAAAAACAGGGTATCCCTTAATGTATGGGACGGGACCAGGTAGGATTAGTACTTGAAAGGCCAGGTTTTCTTCTCATCCGGCTTTTGTCTTAGGCTCAAGCGACTCGCCTGCAGTATAAAACCTCACTTCTGGGATTATAAGGCGGAGCATTAATCTTGTCAGCAGAGATTTGGCACTTGTGACACTTTCGCACATATTCAATGCAATCCGTCTCCAGTGTGAGCCAAAAGTTACCGGCTCTATGAATTTTTATTTCTAACATATGCCCATTCGCATGAGTCCCACATATCCCTTCATGCACTTCTTCCATGAAAGCTTTTGCCTCTTTGGCATCTACACATCTTAGTAGCATAGAAAATGAAAGTCTTTCTCCATTGAGAAAGAAACTCATTGCCAATCTGCTGTTTTCTTGTCGACTTCAGAGATACCAGGAGGATACTCACGATGCTGAATATACCGCTTGATATGATATCATAATACCAGGGCTTTCCATCTATCATCAAGCAGTATGATGGGACGTCCCGAGTTTCTACCTGGAGAGGTTATACAACTGTTCCTTCTGTTACCCTCATCATTGATGCGTCGCCAGGGCGTCGGCGAATTTCTTCTTGGATCGGGGCATGTAATTGAACTCAATGGAACGAAACTTTTTTATCCGATCTTAACAGGATGATAGGGAAGTAACTTGGGGTCTTGAGTTTTCTATTTCCCGATTGTTTTAAAGATAATCAGGGATGAATCCCCATACACTTGACAGTTTCTTATTTGCATTTCCAAAGCCGCTTGCAACCAACCCAGTAATGCAGACAGTAGTTCAAGTCACAGCTGCTGAGGTGGCGTAGTGAATATAGTACTAAAAAAACAAAGAAAAGAAAAAAGAGTTCTGGGCCATAGGATACTAACCTGAGAAGAGTGAAGTTACCTTTACTATTTTACTTTTGGCTATTACTCTTACAACAAAAAATGAAAGAGGAGCGTGCCGTGTGAACGCGCTCTATCTTTTGTAGCGTAGGGTAGTCTAAATCGAGTCCTTCTATATGCTTTTTTAGTAAAGTTTACTCACCAATCTCAGCCAACGTTTTTTAGTTAGTAGAACATAGGCCTACGCCGTTGTGGTAGGTTCGAGTCCTGAGTCACTCACGGTCATTAGTCTGGTTAGCTCTTCCTGATAGCAACAAAAGGGTGACGGTATGAAAGGGATTCGGGGCGAGTCCTCTCTTTGGCCTCCTGCTCAACTAGACAATCTTCAGCTTCTACTTAAATCACCTTAGGGGAAATTAACGTCCATACTCTTTGGTTTAGTTTAGTCAATGCGCTTTATCGGGCATACAATGCTTTTCCCTAGTCTTCTTCTCCCGCAAGTCAAGGAGAAAGACAAGTCCGACGGCAAGGGGTGTTGTCTGGTATAGAACCAGAACAAGGGCTGAGGGAGTTTCCAGTAGCTGGAACTTTATTTCCTGGTTGTAGGGTCTATAAACCCATAGAGGGGTGGCTGGCTGAGTAGTTTCTCAAATCCCGAGAAGGGTGGTGGATGGGAGTGGCAATTGTCAGGGGGAGAGAAGGATGGTAGAACACCAACAAGCCCTTGACCCGCTGGTAGGTAGGGTGTAGCTTGAATTTACCACATAGTCCACAAGGGACTCATCACTGATGGAAGGGGAATTTTGATTTCGTTGGGTTGTCAGAGATTGATTCTTTATACTCTTCTTCCCGCCTTTGGGCTTATTTGTTCCCAGAGCTTCTTGCTTTTCCAAAGCTTGTTGGACTTGTTTGCTTCCGTGCGGTTTAGAAGAGAGGGAGGCAATGCAACTGATTCCGCCTTGGGAAGCAGAAATAGAAGATAATTTTTCCTTTTTTAATTGGCACGTATCTGGTTCCCATTGGGGGTGTTTTCCTCATTCAAAGATTGGAGGACCTCAAAGCGGGATCCGGTTCCAGCTGGCACGCTTGCTGGATAGCCGAAGACAGATTTACTTTTGGCATTATTGGACTTGAAATTTGGTCTTGAATCGGAATGGCGGCAAGGCCATTCTTGGACGTACGTTGAATATCCACTTTGCTTACTTGTCTTGTACTAGTAGCCTTTATCCCCCTCCAGGTCTCAGCGATTTTGTTTTAGCTTATTTGGGGCGAGCATTCAGGGCCCATATATTCGGATCCACCTCTTTGACCCGGGTTCTTTCACTCCTTCGGAAGGCAATTTTTCTCATCCGTACTGTAGGCCACTGGATCATCGCCCTTTGCTTGGCGGTAGCTTTCTTCTTTTTCTTTTCTTTACTTTCGTTTCGAAAACGGAAAGAACGTAGGATAGGATAAGTGAGGATACGGGATGAATGCTCTTCGATGCGTGTGGACGGAAACTTCCCTTATTTGACAAGGGGTGGGGAATCCTGCGCCTTAATCTAATCGGGTAAATCACTCTATTAGGAGAAAGCAATTGATAAGGGAGCTTACGAAAAGGGCTATCAAACGGCTCAACGAAGAAATTGGCTTCGGTTCCCTACTGTCTAATCTCAACGGTCTCTCAGCTGACTTCCAAAGAATCGAGGGGCCCTCCAATTACTTAGGGTTTGTTCGTATCACTCATCGGCCCCGCTTAGGTCCCTCTCTAACAATCTCTATCGAGATCGCGACAGACTCTGATCGCTAATCCATTCCCGGTTCCAACTCCGGTGTAACTCATCACAAAATTGCGTGATATAAGATCCGGGGACAACTTCGTATATAACCAGGCTGGGAACTTTTTGTCTCAGACCTGACTTCCCGATCTCCCTGTTAAGATCGGACACTCAAATAGACTATATCAGAGAAAGCGCTAATCTCGCTTTTGAGATGGACTTCTTCTTGCTCCCAGCTTTCCCGATTAGATCAGGTTTCCTGAAACTGAAGCCCACTGCTTGCTTTGTTCTAAGCTTAGCTGGAAATCTTTGAGAAAGAGAGTGAAATAGGCTTTGTTTGGGTTTTCTCCTTGGCTAAGAGCCCATGTAGCTTCTTCGGGTTGGTATTCTTTGTACTGGTAGTGAACCATTATTTCGAATGAGGCTCGATGTTAATTTATTGAATTCTTTCACGCCTTTTCATTTGTTTGCTGGCTGCTATAATTCCATGAAGTCAGTACTCTTTCTTTGTTGGTAAGGGCGAACTAAAGACGCTTTTACTAGCAGAACTCAATAAATCGATGATTACCTTCTTAAGGACCGATCCCCTGTCAGTTGGGAGCTTAACGCAGCAGTGGGATCAGTGTGGGACTAGCTGCCAAGCCAGCAGTGAGATAGGGGATTGCAAGCAAGACATGAGTAACTTACACCTCTCCTACGTGCTGAATGAACGAATGATTGCCCAAAGGCGGATTCTCTGCACTATCATAAAAGATCGGGGGGTTTCCGCTGACTGGAAAGACGGTAGACAGACTGTTGCCCCTTCACTCATATCTGTGTCCCATCAGCGAAGGTTTAGAAAGACTAAGGGTGAGTCTTTAGGCGAAGGTAATTCGTATATTTTCTCTCTCGATTTCGGGAGTCGAGAAGAAAGAAATGCTTTATCGGCCCGACAATCTCATATTCATATAGAAAGGATAGGCTTTCGAGGTAATGAAATTGGCTCTTTGGCATCATCAGAGAAAGACTTTCTATTTGCATATCGGTTTCACAGCTGGATGTCCATATTCTACAGTAAAGCTGATCAAGAATTTTATGCAAAGTCTGGACTGAGTTGGGACTTAACATTGGTGAATCAATCTTATGAATGGGTGGAGAGTGCTATTGTTTTCCGACCTGAGTTGAGAACCTGGCAATCGTATATACTAGTTGAGATAGTCTACTGGAGGCAGGGGTTAATCCATATAATGGCTTTACTTTAGGTTAGGCACCAAGTTCGTAATTTGATAGTGCCGGTAGAAGGCATAATGCAGCGGATCTACTGAGCAATGCAAAACCTTCAAACATAAAGGTTTCTGTTCCTGCAAGTGTGGAGAGGTTTCTACTTGCTACTTCCTCTTCCTCTGCAGTAGATAACTCAAAATTATCAGCAATTGGAGTGGTGTACCGTGATGCTTTTGGTCACTATCATCACACAATGGTGCGTGATAATGGAGGAGAGGTTATACTTTCATCCGGTGCAATGGGGAGTCCTCAGCTTCTGCTATTGAGTGGTATTCTAGGCCATATCTTTCATCTTGGGGTATTCCTGTTGCCCATCACTTGCCTTATGTGGATCAATTCCTCTATGAAAATGGTATCTCAATTGTGCCTGACGAGCATTCACTTATTCAGGTGGTGGGTATCACTGAATCAGGGGCTTACCTTGAGGCTGCTTTAAATATCATCCCTTTTTCCTTCCCTGCGCAAGCATTTACTTCGGAAGATGGTGTGCCTAATGCCCGTGGCCGAGTTCTTTGTTTACATCATCGGTAACAAGATATGGTTCTTATGATACATAGATCGGAAGAGTGCTAGCTCAGACATCTCGAACTCTGCCAACTCTCTTTCCTTAACTGATTCAGAAGGGCATGCTCAAAGAGTTTCTTGTCCTGAGAAAGCCCAATTGATTGCTTCCTCTTAACCCCTTGACTTACGTAATTGAACCAAGCCCTTCTTTTCCCACAACTGGGACTGACATTATGTTACGTGGGTCAAGTATTCCGCAATAACAATAAGAAGAAAGCACTCTTTCCGGTGCCTTGAATGCAATTCTTTCAAGCGTCACATTCCAATCCCCGAAAATACACCCAAGCTTTTTTTCCTTTTACCCGGGAAGGAGACTTGCCTTTCACTCTGACAGTTGCTTATTCGTCTTCTTCTCCCGGGATAAAGAATAGCTCGTTTTGAGCGAAAGCCGTTGCTTGTTTACATTGCCCCTCCTTTCTCTTTCAAATGAATTGATTCGCCAGTTTATGAGCTCACTAAGTACACTACTATAAATGCACATCCCTTTCTCTTAGCCTAAGGGAAATGAAACTGATTCAACTTGAAGAAGATGTTCTTCTTATCTTAAATTATCTTAAAGTGTGATGAACTACCTCTTTGATGTAGCCTTCTGTCAAGCTCCTGACGAGGGGGATTGAGGTGAAAGCAAGGAGTTCCACCCGAATAAGCAGGGGCTGCAGTAGTTAGCATCAAACTGTGATTTCGTATCGTCAGTCGTTAGGACTAGTACCGAAGTTGGGCGGGCCTTTAGCTTCAGTTTATCTCTCTTCCTTGCCTTATCCTTATGGCTGACTTCCTTGTTAGGACAGAAAGAAAGAAAGTACACCACCTCCCGGAAGTTACTATGCATCGCGCTTGACTCTAACGCCTTTATGAAGTCTAGCTCTGTTCTATGTTTGTCAGCGGAATCTTAGCTTTTGATTGAACCTGACTGCGGAGAGAGACTATGAAGAAATCTATTCCTACGGCTTCTAGGCTTTCCACCCGAGAGTGTTGTTGGCTTTGAGGGGTTTAGATTCCGTCTTTGATCAACGGGGAATCTCTTGAGGCAAAAGTGGAGAAGCAAGACCTTAGTCTGAAACCAGAGTTTGAACTAGGCCCTTCCTTTTCACTATGGTTGGATGCGGACCTTGAAGAGAAAGAATGTAAAGACGAAAGAAGAAGCGGGCGCTAACTTTTCCACCAATGGAAAAGAAAGCATTTCGCAGGCAAGAAATACAAGTATAATAATTTAATCCAAGAGTCCGGAAGTTTCTAGTGCTTTATTCTTATCGGTTAGCTGCCAGTTCTATTCCTGCCAACTCCTTGTTTCCTTTTAGCAGTAACGGGGAATTATGAACTGTGACTGATTCACCTAAGGCCATAGCTAATCTGATCTTTCTTATCTGACGCTATTCCTGTGCAAGAGAGCCTTGTATGGTCTAACGTCTTGGTGCTTTGGAGAATAGATTCATTTCACCGATGCTTCCGATCACTTCTCGCCCGGGACTTCTTCCTTGAGATCTATCTCTGGAGAAGCTTACCTATCTTATAGTTATGGCACTGGCTACTCAAAAGCCTTCGCCTATAGCTTCTACTTCGTAAACTATAATTGGGTTATCCTTCCCTTCCTGTCTATCTCCTTCGGTCAGGTAGTTCTGCTTCAACAAGCTCTTTCTTTGAAAAGAAAAGATGGTTCCATGGATCGGGTTTTCATTTCAGAAGCTGCTAGAATGCTTTCTTTCAGGTAGTGAAGCAATTTTAGCATGCCTTTCTGAATCAGTTTAGGTAAAGCATTCCCGAAGTTCAGAGATTGGAAACAACGCGTAGGCAGGAATAGAACTTTTATATGATAATCCCAGGGGCCGGTTGAAAGCAAAAACACTCCCGGAAGAGGAAAAGAACCACTCTATCAAGTTCTCAGTCAAGTACGGTAGCAACTGAAGTCTCTGCCTTTCACTCTGACTTGCCATTAATCGTTTACTCTTCCTTGCGCTGCGGCGGGAGAGGTAATTGATAAGGAGTTCCAACCATTATTTCCCTTTCAGTGGATGAATAGGCGTGTGCTGGTTCTTTGCCTAATTCAACTTTAACCTGGGCTAAAGGACTAAACCCCACATCGTCTTCCTACTGCCAAGTCAAAGCTAAGACCGCTTATGCGAAGCTGGAATCTAGTTCCAGCGGAAGACTCCACTGGGCGGGGACTTTGTGTACTTTTCCCGGGGAAGCTTTTCAAAGAGCGGATTCTCGGCTTTCCTCAGGAATGAAGTAGAGTTTCAATAATTGCTTTCAGGTAAGCAGGGAAGGTAGGTGGTGGGGAAGGAAGACCTTAGTCTGAAGCTTCGAAGAATTCTGACTATGCCGGAAATCAAAGGAGTAGCTAAGGAAAGCTGCTTCGACGAAAGAAGAAACTTCATTGCTTGTTCTTCACTCTTCTTTCCCTATCTTTATGCTTGAATATTCCACTTTTTTCTTCTGCCTTAGATTAGAAAAGGCAGATACCTTTCTTTCAAGCAGGGGAAGTATACACCTTCCTTATCCTTAGAGGAGTCCTGATATGGTCAATTTCCTTTCAAAGCTGAATTCCAGTCTAGTCGACCCTTGAGTGATGCAAGCTTGATAAAGACGCGGAGTTCCACTCTTCAACCTTCTTTCTTTAGGTTCGATTAAGAGAGAGGATGGACTGAGCCCGCTAGCGCGAAAGCTTAGCTATGGCTATGCCCTTCCTTTTCTTGCTGGACTCTACCTATCTTGGTCTGATTCCTTCAACCGGGCTGAATGAAGAAGAGTCAGTCTGATGACGGAGAGGGGAAAGCAAACTCCTGGTAGTCCTTTCCTTATGGTTGCCGTTTAGGAGCTAGTATTCATTCGCAAAGGCATACGCTATACTTAAGAGACTGGCCGAGGGTGGATGTAATTCAGCTCGACGGAGAGGAATTCTGCTACTTCCTCCTTGACACTCAAAGTCTGCCCCCTCTTCATCTTCCGAGTCATGCCCGGAATGAGTACTTTACCCTTGAGATCTATCCAAAGCAAAAGAGTTCAGCTGTCTAAGATTACTAATAGAAGCTCAATCGAACAGACCTTGCCTAATAGACTGGAATGGGGTTAGCCAAAACAGGCGAAAGAGATCAACTTTATGTAGATATTAGACAAGAAATGTGCTTTGCAGGCATACTCTATCATCTAAGTGCCCACCCAGCCTGTTCAGTTTCAGCCAAGAAAGCTGCATCGAATTTTTGATAGAGTTTGATCCTTCTCTTCCCACTAAGGCCAATCCACAGCTGCTGAGGAGATTGGACTTGACTTACTTTCTACTTCCTCTGAGATTGTATGATATGGATTTTACCGTGATAAGGAAATTACCAAGAGATGAAGAGTAACCAACCCCAACCGAAAGAGGAAACGAGTGAAACCGCTTTCCCGAGGGGACAAGAGAACATCGTCTGAGCCCTTAGATATGTTATTTGATGATAGAGATTTGGAACGAACCGCTGTTAAGCAAACCAACAACCCTATGTATATGGTATATATGGTATATGTAGAAAAGAGAGCTCCGTGACTTCCGGGCTTAGCTCTTTTCCGGTGCAGATGAATAAACCGGTATTTTCTCTTGGTCTGGGAAAGAAGTTTCATTTGCAGCAGTAGTCTCGTACGTATCTTTTCGTTACACTCATTCGCGAACAAGCTTAGGAAATAATAGATTGAAGAGTCTAAATTAGCTGGAGCAAGGAAGACTTGGTCTTTAGACTTATACTCACGCACAACGGCTTCTTAAATAACTATATGAATTATGAATAGCGTCTGTAGCGCTAGTCTAAACTAGAAGCCGTTGCTTGTTTTGTTTTTTATAATCTAAAAGGTCTCGTCTTTCCGCAATATATGGCAGAGGGTTCCAAACCTTTCTTCATTCGGATAAAGATGGCACTTCGTCGTTTAGGGCCACAGCACCTCCTTCTCCGGAATCCCCCGAGGGTCAATGGGAGGACCTTATCAACCATAGGAATGCCCGATCGACTCTCAATTGCTTGTGAAAGATAGCTATTCCTCCGCTTTGATGCTTTCTTCTGCTGATTCAATAGCAGCTCCCATTTCAGAAGACCGAAAGAGAGTAGCTGCCTTTCAAGCAGACTAAGAATCCGGTATTCCCCCAACCTTGGGCAATTCTTTTCACAGCTAAGCTTATCGTTCTGCCATAAAAGAAGAACTTTTTATTAATCAAGCAAGCTCCATCACAACCGAAGCCAAGGTCTCTGCAGAAACCATAGCACCTCGCGTCAGGAGCTGGCTTAAGCGACTTCCTTTAGTTGAACTTGAATTGAATCTTAGCCAGTTCAAGTTCGAAAAGAGCGACTCGACTGTCAAGCAAAGATCGTTGGCTTTCTTTGCTCTGGGCGCGTACTTTCACTCTGGAGTGAAAATGCCAGCTATCTTGCTTTCTCTTTGCCTCTCTCTGAGCGGTGCTCCACAAAATCCTCTCAAACCCCATATCATATGGAGCCGCGTCGCGTCATCGGCGTGTTGTGTTCTTTCCCACTCTTCGCGAAAGAAAGAGCGACAGGCTATAGTATTTAGTATTGGAAACCAATCCACTTGCAGCTGCCAGTGCCCGCCGGCTATGGCACCGTCTGAGCTTGAGGAACTACTCATAAAAGGGGCGAATGACTCCACTCACGGATCTGTTTAAGAAGCTTCATCCCTTCGCCTTCCTCTAAAGTTGAAGAGGTTGAGTTGAATCAGCTTACTTCTTTGATGAAAGTATCATTCTATATAGAAGAAGGCCATTCAAGCTCTTCCTTCTTCAGTGGATTCGAGAACAATCAATCAAAACTTTCCACTTGTAAGTGGTAGAAATGTTGGGGCAGGTTGATTAAAGAACCCTCTCAGAAGCCCGTTAGCCAAAAAAGGAAAGAGAAGCTCTCGTTGAATTTATGAATTGAGTAGTGGAATAAAGGGAAGCAGTTGGTTTCGTAGTTTTAGAATTCTGCTGATCCCTAGGTCTTCCTCATTGCATATTGGAAGATAGAAAGACAAGATGAAAATACATAACCAGAAGAATTGTGTGAAATAAGTGAATGGGTCCAGTTGAGGTATGAGTTAATCCCTTTTAGTATAGTATATACATCTTAGTGAAGAGAACTATACTAAACGAGAATTTACCAACGAAAAGAAAAACCCAGTATTCAATACTCTTCTTTCTTATTGCAGGACTTGTCGCAAATTCCCCCGGCTTTCGCATTCACCGGAAACTTTGACAGTTTTATTGGTCCACTGACGGAGGAATTCGTAAAAATTGGCTTCCATCAGGCTCTGAGATAAACTTCGAGAGTCGTTTTAGGAAAAGATCTAGGCTTTGCATCTCGATTAAGGTTGGACCAGTTGGGCCTTATAGGTGCCGGAATCAAAAATGAAGTTTTCTAGAAATGATGACGCCTCCTCGCGGGTTTCAAAGGGTGGGCGAAACCTCTTATAAAGAAAATAAAAGCTCTGTCCTTTAGGGCCTGGAAGGATGAACCCTTCCGAAGATCTTAAGCTGTGCACTTGGGGCTCGAGAGAATCCCCATTTAGAGGCTGAGCATCAGCTCACAAATCTGCTTTTTGGAGGGGAGTTGGCGTGGATGGACAGTCCAATCTCAATACAGGAAACTAGTAATTCAGAAAGGTAGAGATATGTTCCAATAGGTCCTCTCGTGAGCCCGAGCAAGAAGTCCCAGATTTCGATAAGGGGACAGGGTATAGGATATGCCCTTTCACTCACCGGGGAGAGGCAAAAAAGGAGACCTAAGATTGGGCCTGCTGTATCCCAATTACCTAACTGCCTAGAAAAGCAGCTTTCTAAATCCCGAGAGGTTTAGTTAATTTAGTTAAGGAGAAAGAGGAAGATTCCTAGAAGACGACTGGATACTCCTATCCCAAAGGCTGCCGCAAAGATGAACCCAATCCCGATTCTGCTGCGTAGGATTCTTCCGCAGTTTATCTGGGGTGGAATTCAACACATTTATGTTTGACATTATCGTATTCAAGTATAAAATGTAAAATCGCTTTTATGATGGATTCTAATTCAAATAACAGTTTAGTTTCAACTTTTGCCTACTTAGTTCGTAGATAAGATCTACTTTCTTTCTTTCTACTAGAAAGAGCTCATGCCTTTTCTTTTATAGAGGTTATGGGCAGAATACCACAAGGCTATGCAATCCTGTTCCTTATTCACCCTTTCAAGGGAAATGCAATAGCAAAATTGTTGCTATTTCGGGTTGTGTTTATTCTTTTCTTCGGTCCATCTACTAAGCATAGCATTTCAGGTACCGAACTCTTCCCCAGCCTGGAAATTCATTGCTCTTGAAAGACCCAATCTCATGGAAAACCAATCACTGCCTCCAATAAGTTAAGGCAATATTCGAACAAAGACGAGAACGATTTATATGATGAAGATCTGTACTATGGAGATAAAGATATCCTTTTTTTTGTTCTTTTACTCTTTTTTATCTTTCAGGCAAGAACGAAAGATGTAGAAAGCAAGAAGTTGCTAAGCTCTATAGACTGGAGCCTGGCAGGGCACACTTAAAAACGAAAAACGAGCCGCAACCAGAGAAGAACCCAGAGCCTGTTAAGTCTGACAATCTTTTTAAGAAGCCACCAGAAAGAACTGGACGCTTGACCAGTTTCAAGAGTGCTTGTGGATAACACTTAATATCATGCTGAAATTTGAATACTTTTAGAGGACGATATACCAGATGTCAGTTTATTATATCCTATACAAGCGCTATTACGTTTTAGTTCCAACTCTTTTTCTTGCTATCAAAGAGCTTTTCTGCCAGTTGCTTCAAAGTTCACATAGGTTACTTTAAATAGGTATCGATTTGGTGTGTCTTCATCGTATCAACTAATCTTATTAGAATTAGAAAAGCCCCGCTTCTATAGCACATAGTTATTGATCTTCTTATCCCAACCAGATCATTCTATGGTCGAGATAGAGGATAATGAAAAGATTGCATTCGACGCCAATCAGGCACCCTTTGTGAGTAGAATTCTTCCGCCTACAGTTACAGTTGGCGTTGGCCTTTTATTCATAATCTCGCTCCTACTTCTGCTTGTCATTTTAGTACTTGGAATGTCTTTGGCTTCACGCTCCGCATCTCATCAAAGGTGGGGAGCAGCTCAATCAACGAAGGCAGATTAGCGTGGTAGCCAAATTCTTGTTCAATTGGTGGTCCCATTAGAGGCAAAATCTTCTTTCAAATATGAAAATAAAAGTGAAGGCCGGTCTCAGTTGAAAGAAAGCAAGCGATGATTCACCTAACCGAAGAGGATGATCTTCTCTCTCGTAGCACCAAGAAGTGTAAACGCCGCTCATCGGGAGATTTTTTTGGCTGTCATGATATGTCCTAGGTTATATGTCTATAACCTGTGGAAGGGATCACTAATGCCCCCCAATCCCAACTGGTTGGGGTGACATATGAAGAAAGGATACCCTTTTTTTTAAGGAGAACCCTCCGATCTTACTTCTAGTCCCAGGGAGCAGCCTTATGTCTTAGACAGAGAGATGGCGGAGATCAGCCTATTCCGAAAGCCTAAAAGGAGAAAACACTAAAGAAATCCAAGAGTATAGGACGTGGACCTCCTTAACCAACATATTCTCATCCAAGTCCCAGGGATTCCTTATCTCTTCCTTCCCGCTTAATCAATTACAAAACCACGGAGAACAAGGACAGAGTTCAACAAGTCTTTATCTTTTGTTAGAGGGCTGTAAAGACTGAAATTTAATTGGTCTCGAGAATCTTCACTTCTATCTTAGGGCAAGAGCCCATACAGATGGATTCCTAACTCGTTAGGCTGCCCTTAGTTTATAAGCGTCTCACGTCTGTCCGGGGATTAGTCATTCTCTTTACTATCGAGCTCGTCCGTCCTTAAATCAGTATTGATATCAAAGATTGAAGGAATGAGCTACTAATAAGAACAGGAAGTCAAACTCCCAAAGCGTTGGCAGGGCTTTGAACGGGAGTTGGTGAGCGGGAGTTAGGGAAAGAAGGTAAGATAAGACTGATGAGGAAATTACATAGAAAAGAATCCGCTACGAAGTTGTAAAGGCCTGAGATTAATCTCTCTCTTTTGTTAGAAGGCCTACTGACTTCGATTTCATTCCTGACTTTTGTAGTCTTTCAGTAGACCCGTCCAACAAATGGAAGATTCTCCTTCGGACTAAATGCAACCTTAAATCAACTACGCAGATCCGGATCCGGGAACATCTCCTTTCTTTCCCATCCATCCTCTGAAGAGAAGGTAGGAATGTCAAGTCATAAATTCCCGTAGAATCCTATTGAGATTGTGTTAGCAGCCCTACCAGTTACGAAAGCGGGATTGAACTCAAAGTCCGAAGCAGGAGATCTTGACGCCCAACCTGAAAGAGATAAGGTTACGGACCTAAACGCAACCTCTTTCTTTTACACCGGCGTCACTTCAGGAGGCCTAAGAAAAGCTTTAGGAAAAGCGAACGAAAAGAAGATGATCCCAATCCCCTGCCGGAGTCAAGATAAGCCAATGCAGGTAATCCACTCCCATAGCTGAACAAACAGAAGTAGGATCTTCAAGGTCCGATTCTCTGCCTAATCCCCTATGACGCGTAGGAACAGACGGAAGAATCCGATCGAAAGAAAAAATATGGTTTACGTTAATCGCCTGGGGAAGACTATTAATTAATCGAGACGCTCTTTACAGAACAGAGATGGGCGGGGCTAAATGAAAGGACCGAGTAGCTAGTTTGGTTGGTATCTATTATGGCCCTTGTCGGCTCATACAGCAAGGCCATCATTCCTTTAGTTCGCTGCTAAACGAAGACGGGAAGGGATCGGGCGCCTAAATAGCTGAGGGAGGTCAGCTCGATCGAGCCGCACTCCCTCTTCGCACTTCTCGAATGAGGCCTAAAGGGACAATAACTCAGGACAGTCAAGCCTTTGACGCTCGCTCCTACCTCTAAGATAGAGGGCTTACTAGCTAACGAAGAACGAACTCTGAACTCGGAATCGAAACTTTTGATTGAGGTTTGAGGGAATTGAATCTGAAAGCAGGACAGAATAGGCTCTTACTGCTAACGAAAGAAAGCATTACCAACCGCAATCTCGTATCATAAAGGACTTTTGACTTCTTAGCCTTCCTTTTTAAAAATATATTATGGTAGATCAATTGGTTATACTCTTCCTTCAGTTGCGTCAGCACGATTCACCTCGTAAACTGAAATGACTGCTTATTATACAACAACATCTACAAGAACATTGTGTAGTTTTAGTAAGGGGAGAAAGGGTTAAAGATTTAATAAGTGTGAGATATCACATTGTTCGAGGAATCTGTTATACTCTTTCAGCGAAAAATCGTCGACAAGGCCAATGCGCGGGGAAAGGATTTAGTTTACCGAATGCGGAAACCTATACAGTTTGAGTGCCGAGCCCTGTGCTTTGCTGTCCATTTTCCTCGGAAATAAAAAGGCTTATTAATTAAATATAAATTATTAATCTCCTGACGTTCTTCGTATTTATTCCTGACGTTCTTAGGGTCGAGGTATACTGTCTTTTTTTATAGTCCTCAATTGTCTATCTTTAAGTTAGTTACACCAACGGACAAACTTCGAGAACAGAACTAATTTAATATTCTATTTCTATTTTCCGATTCACTGCCCAGTTTCGGGTCCAGGCCCTATTGCTCCAACCATTTCGTTGTAGTTCATTTCCATTCAATTCAATTTACCACCTGGCTTCAGAATCCATCTCCGACAGTATAGAGGATAAATTTTCCCTGTAGTGGCCGAGAGAAAACTTGAGGCAGTTTTGTGGAAGATCAATGCTCTTCACGCGACTTGATAAAGAATGAATTGAATCTTTTGCCCGGATACTTCTGCCTTTTTTCCACTTTCCTCAGAACTGAAGCTGACGGTCTCGTGCTCTTTGTCGGAGACACTGTGAATATTGAGCCATCAACAACTCGGAGGGTGAGACGATCGTCCTGAAGACGGGTGCGACGGGAAGAAGTGGCATTTGCTCCACGGCGATACGGACTCGAATGAAAAAGGGCGTAGATCCCATCGATCTCCACTGGCAACAGCGCCTTTTACAATTTTCCGGAAGAGTCCGTCTTCCCATGCCTTTCGGAAGAAATTTTTATCAGACAAGGCCCGGTCTTGATACTTTGAAAGAAAGAGTCCCAGATTCTTCATACTCTATTCTATGCGAGAGAGAATATCTTTCGATTGCGGCGGAAAAACAGAAGTCGTCCTCCTCTTCTGATACGTGCGACTTCGAGTGATGTGAAATTGAATGCGGATCAGCCCCAGGCTTTTTCCTTTCATGATTTTACCTTCGGACGTATAGAAACTCTTCTCTTAGCAAAGACTGACGAAAAAAGGATGACTTTTGCAAAACCTATTCGTCAGTCTTCAATGTTTATGCGGATCTCTCTCTCTCCCGATTACGAGGCGGATTCGACTGAAGTAAACCATTTCGTTTCTGAGCAGAAGAGCCGTTTTCCACTTCTGCTGACATCTGGATCAACTCCACTATAATGGCTAAACAAGGCCTTCGTTTCTATCATGAAGAAAAGAGAAGTCCCGAGAAGCTTCATCGTAGCGTAAAAATTCCTTCTCTTCCTCTACTCATGAATCTCTCCTTGGATCGGGGAAGCTCGATTTTAAAAGGAAATGCCACGCTCCGCGTGTCCATAATAGTTCGCAAATCCAAATCGGCAAGAAAAGCGAGTCTGGCTTGAGTTGAGAAGTGTTCGAGCCCATGTGCCTTGTCCCTGAACTCGATGAGGGAAAGCGAATTTGAAGATCTGGGATCTTTGAATCGTGGTATTTTGTGAGCCTTGAAACCGAAGTTAGGCAATCAGCAGGGAACTGTAATTGTGAAAAGGTTGGAAGATCCTCCATCTATCACTAAAAACTCCAAATTGAAATAAAAGAAAGCGTTTAATGTCCCACTCACAATAAAATAGAATAAAAAAATCCTTGCTGAACCCGGGCTTACCTTTGAGCCATTGGCCTTGCATTTATGCCGGAGACGTCGCCAGTCGGCGTAACAATGTTAGATAGCGAATTACTTGACTCGATGGATGTAGTTTCTGTTTGGCGACTCGGAAGTAGAAGATTCGATTCTCTTAGTTTAGTAAGGCACTAACTCCTTTTATTCGGCATTCGACTCCGAGATTAGCCAACCACGCGACCATTTCCCCTTCTACCGCGTTAGAGCCAGTCTCCTTTATGATCAGAGAGTATGGAAGGAAAGTCCCAGGCAGGCCTTCTTCTGACAGACAAATGGAGAAAAACTTTCTTTCATTTTGGCTTCTTCTCGTTTCGTTTGCGCCCATAATTGACCCGGGTAGGCGAGCTTCAAGGCAGAAAAGTTTTTCTGGATAGAATCTCGCTCCATTCAGTGAATACTCCCACCAATTGTAGTAGCCTTTTCCCAGTTGGTGACGCACTACGATAGAATCTCGGGTTGAAGAGAACCTTCTACCCGAACCATTCTTCAAAAAAGACTCTCATTATGGATCAACTAATTGCGAAGAATGAAAGCTCGAAGACAAAGAGAATCGGGCTTTTCCAAAGAATTACTTTTTCCAGAACGCAGTTTGGGATTTCACAATTCTCATTGAAGGGGGGAGATCTTTTGCAACGTTTCAAAACGCAATTCGTCGATTTCAATCCAATAGTTCCGCTTCTGAGGCATCCATCAAGGTTGATCAAAACGAATTTCGAACTTGGAGTCCATTTCATTCGTATTCCGATCATCAAAAGTCAAGAAAGAAATCCGCTTTTCTTTAAATTAAAGGCATCAGTCCTTGCTTCCTAGCCACAGTCAAATCAGATATCTTCACTTCAAGGGAATGTCAAGCCCAATTGAATGGGATGCCTGCCTGACTGTCAGTAGCATATTCAATCAACCGGGTGATTTTTTCGTAATCCTCAGGTCTCATTGTAGCAAACTACTTCGATATTTTCATTGATTGACTAGACAAAAAGTTTCAAATAGAAATTTTTATTTCTTTGTTACGAAATCGACCATTTCTCTTCATCCTCTTTTTTCTTTGGTTTCATCAGAACAAAGTCGCGGTAAGCTTGCCTTTTTATTGAAAAACCACTCACAGAGTTAACTCCAGAATTGGTCCAGTAAATGAACTTGCAGCCAATGGCTTGTTTCCCTGCATGGAATACAGGGTGAGTTTTCACTTTTCTGGGGAAGACGGACTCTTAGACGAAGATGTCCTCTACAAGAAGATGGCATGAGATTCTCCGACGCTGACTGAATCCAATCCATAAACCCGGAAACGAAACTAAGACGTCAGTCGGTTCGGGCGGGCTTCAAGGAGTCAAAGCAAAGACAGAACTTTGCAGAAAGAACCATGCCTGTCTTAAAAACGAAAACAAAAAAAACCAAGGACACAGCCGCACCGTCTGGGCGAATAAAAAAAGAATAGTGAGAAATTTCCTTTCCCCCGTGAGGGAGATTCTTCCTTGCTCGAAAAAGACAAAATATGAAAGAAAAAAAGCGAACAAAACTATCGATTTCTCATTTGCTTCATAACGAAAGGGGAAAAGATCCCACACAACCAAAGATCTTGTTGTTTCTTCAACAATTTCTGATCTGACGAAAGAGGGAATCACCCGGATAAATTACGTGGCGGAAACGATTTCCTCCTGCACTCATTCCCTTAAGAGGAGAACTACGAAGACTTGCTTTCAAAAGCTGTGGTATCTTATCTTTCAGGAAATCTAGTATTCATTTCGATAGAAGAATGGATTTCATTCGATTGAGAACCGAGACTCAGGTTAAGCTCCGTCTCGCTCTTTTTGACGATTCCCTTTACCCGGGATACAACGAGTAGGGGCCAGAATACGATTAATCCGGCATGGGCTACACTCGTCGATTTATCTATTTGAAAGCGTCCTTCCTTCTCAATGCCCGACAACAATTCGCACTTTATTCAGCGAGTGACTCCGCATCGAATGAGTCTGCGTGAAGTGACTGAACGAGCCATGTTCCGGCAGGAAGAAACTCGCCATTATTTATATTTATAAAGAAGCATAGGTCTTCACCTTCTTCGTTTGCTCACCATGCTCAACGCACGTTAGAAAAGTGTGTAAATGTGCTTTTCGAGCATCTTATTGTCACAGGGGGATGCTGAACAAAGATTGACTCAATCCTTTGTTAATTCTGAAAGATGGGATTATTAAACCATTGCTGACTTACGAAAAGAAAGATTTTCCTTAAAGATAAAGACTAGTAGTACGTACAGACCCGCTACGCATGTGTAAAGCATAAGGCTTCAATAGCATGATTGGGGCTGCTGTATTCTCTTGTCCCAGAGGTCTTTATGAAGTTTTACTCATTCTTATGAAGTGTTTATCGTTTTAGTGAGTTCAACTTTATTTAACTCTATAGGTGTGCAGAAAGAGGGTGCGACTCTCTTAGTTACATCTCACTCCTTTATGCAAGCTTGATCTTATATATGATACCACCAGCCGTCAAACCCAACCTAGTTCGGTCGGACTACCTTCACTTTTGAGCCCCTTTCTCCCGGATTCAAGCTGTAGACGCTCTTACTTCTCTGGTCCTTCCTTTTCTCTCCTTCCCCGTAAGCTCTTACCTTATAGGCACCGCACCCTAAACTGATCTTTTCTTGCCGACCTCTGAAAGAAGAGTAAACGGGTAGCGAGAAGGTAATTAGTTTTCTTTGGTCCAGCATTTCTGGTTGGCTAGTCGGTGCCCTCCCTTTCATTCCAGGCTGTCGATAGCAGGCGATAGGAAGCTTCAAGCGATAGCAACCTTTACACCGCAGATCTCTTTCTGCGTCTACTGATGCTTTTGAAAGCGCCTTAGGTTTGGCGTCTGTGAGCTCTATCACAATTGACTTGCTAGCAGTCATTCGAGGAAAAAAAAAAGGAAATGCAACCACGGGAACGAATACTGCCGCCAAGAATGAAACTATTCATTCACAACTCATATGGCTTTCGTGGGACAACTACTGATACGAGTATACTATCAGGTGAACAAGAACTGTGAGACAAAAGTATATTGGGATTTATCCGTCACACCGTAACGAGGGTAAGAATAGTAAGATTAGAACTTCGACGCTCTCCAACTCCTTTGAAGGGTATATATCCTCCTTCGCCTTATAAACTTCCAACTAAAAGACCGTCTGTCATAGGACTCCCTCTTTTCCCTTTCCCTCGGCAGGGTGGAACGTAGGACTGAACTTGAACTTGATGGACTTTTTCTCAAAATGCAATGAAAATGAACTGCTTTTATAGAAGGCAAGAGATTCTCTTATGTCTCCCACTGGCTCAAAGGGCAAAGCAACTCCAACTGGAAATGAAATTCACACGGAATCGAAAAGAAAAAAAGGCCTTTACAATAAAAGGGGAATGTATTAAACAAGTTTCCAGTATTGATAGTGCCAGTTGGCGAGGAACCAAGTTTGACAGCATATCCTATTTCATTTCCATGAATGACTGTCCTCCCCTCTTTATTTACCACCCCTATCTCTTTCCCATGTTAAGCGTGAAAAGGGCGTCGAGTATTTGAGAGTTGTTGGAGAGCTTCCTTGCCTAGCCTATGCTCTTAAGTAAGCGTCTTTCAAGCTCATCACTTTGAGTTTACTTGCTGCTTTGATAGAACGAGGTTCGAGCGTACTTGCTGGCTGGTTTGCTGGTGGAATGCGGGATAGATAGCTGTTCAAAGTACCTATCCCCTTGACTCTGCTTTCTTCTATTGGACCAGGCAGGGATCTCTGATTAGTCGAATGAGCCCATCCCTCTGGCCGCACATTCATTTATTTTTTTTTTCCAGCTTTCGCTTCCTTACTTCCCCATTGGTGTGATATGATCTTAGATGAGAAAATATTATTGCTTTTATGAGAGGCGAGAGGGTCCTCCTTCATGCGCTTGTAGTGAACTCCCAACTCGCGTGATGGTCCTATGCGCTTCCAGCACTTTAAGTAGGTATTATTTATTACCTTTGCTACCTTGATGGGATCTATCTCACTAAGACCCATAGAAGGAAATGAAGGCTGAATCTGACTTGCCTTTGTCTATGAAAGCTCACGCTTCTACTTTTCTTTTCCTAACTGGTACAAAGGACTCCCACACGGTTTATGGGTGACTCCCATATCCCTTTTTCACTTTTAGTAAGCTATCGTTGTAAAGAAGATAGTGATTTGCGCTGAGCCAATTTTCATCTTCTTTTGATGTTCGGACCGAGCGCGTAGAATGAAAATCTTCCATATCTTGTCTCTCCTGAGCGAGTACGTTTCGCGGTTACGTACACAAGTGAAAAGGCACCAACTTGATCGACTATGAAGAAAGTTGAACCCCAGCTCCAGAGCGGGGTTCGCTTACCCTTCATCCATTAAAGAGCCCCACCGAAGAAGAAAGAGTTTGATTGAAGAAATCGGGAGAAGCGGAGTGCAAGAAGATCTATCTTGACGACCAGAGGAGAAGAAAGACCCTATGTTCCGAGGTTAAAGAGAGAGGATTGATCGAACGATAGAAGGCGCAACCCTTCCACTCCCACGTACGTTCCGACATTCAAAGCATTGCTTACCAAATAACTAGACAAGACAGACTTGACGGGTAGAATCTACACCACTTTTCCATTCATTCTTCCTGTAGCCACACGGAGAAAAAAATGCGATTGAAAATACAATAGACTAGCGACGAACGAGCGAAGGCGAAGGGCTTCCCTACGCCCAAAGATGCTTTTTTTTTTTGCCCAAGTCCCCCATGGACAAGAAATGGTTATGAACTGACAAGGTCAATGCACCTCCTTCCCCGGAGCACCTTCTTAAAGAGTGATTGCCCTAGGTTCTTTCCTAATTAGAAATGAGACTGTTGTTCTTTCGCTTTTTAATGAGGAAAGTGCCTGGCCTGGAAGACCATCTTTAAGCTAGAAAGTTCCTAGCCGAAAGCAATCCAAGGCTCTCTCAACCCAAGACAAGACAAGAGGTCAAGAGGTGGTGTCCGTATGGTTACCACCTAAAGCGGATAGTTTTTACAACCGTAAAATCGAGGTGGAAATCTCTAGACTTTCCCCCCTTAAGTAAAAACGGTTATTGACAAAACTTAACGATTAAGCTTTGCATGGGAAGCTGCCACCTGTCTATGGAGGCTTTGAGAACAACTTCCTGATGGTTACGACTGTCTTCTCAAGGAAGCAAGCCAATCCACGTGGGTCTTGATCCGATGTGGACCACTAATTTTCATGATCAAATTCCTACCTTGCCAGATGAGAGATTTATATGTTTCAGATTCAAGCTGTGATCCATGGTCCTTCTCTAGGTTTCGCAGCAGTTAGAATAGCGAAATTCGGAAGCGTAACGAGAGTTTAGAAAGGAAATAAAGACGAAGGTACGTTCAGAATTGTTGGCTCATAGAAGGCCTGATAATTATTTTATTATAAGTAAGAAAAAAGCTCATCACCTCTAAGGCTGCATCGGGCAAAGAAAGAGCTTCTCAGGCAGGTTGTTGCTATACTTAATACTTAGAAAGGTGTACTATGGATCATCCGGTTTGCTTGCCTAACTAGAAAGTGGATTCTGGCTTAAAGGCATTCTGAGCATGAAGAGATTGAGTAGGGTGCAAGGGGATAAAAAGCTAAAGAGCTGGGCGGCGTTCTATCCCTTCGCTACCGATTCCGGGCATCAAAGACGCATTTTAGATACTTATTAATAGGGCTTCGTTCCTCCAAGGGGATTCTGCTCCTATTCCACTCCTCGATCGGACTTCGTGCAATTTATTTTTTAGGGGCTATCGACCAAGTTTGAGAACAACTAGTAGCTGCCTCAACTAGAATAATTCCACATATTTTAGTAATCGGCTTAGGCTGATTCGTCTGCTTCACTTCCTCCTTAATGGTAATCAAGTAGATGTGGGAAAGAGACCTTCTCTTCCTCTTCCCGCTACGCCGGAAACATTCGCCCTTCAGCTTAAGCTAAGCATCAGAGAACAAAAAAAGCAAAAGCATGGGCTAGATTGAAGCTTGTTTGTTAGTGTTAGCATCACTTTCTCGCCTATTAGTGGGTTTAGAAGCTTCGACGATCGGCCCTAATAACAAGAAAAGAGAAAGTCTTTGTCATCAGTCATGCCAATTTTCAACTGGCTGTCGAGAAACCTGCCTATTTAGATATCATTTATCATTTGTCTATCGGACATTAAGGAAGAAGGAGGATGCTTTCCGGCATTTAATGGGCTACTTCTTCTCTTTCTCCTCTCCCTGGGAAATGCTCCCAAACGTTCTTTCTCACTTGTTGAAAGAGCTTCTACGTCACGCCCTAGAAAATACCTCTTGACTCACTTTAGAGCCAGTCTCGAGACTTTCCGCTAATCCATTTACGCGCTTCGAAAACTTTATTAAACTAAATAAAACTAAGTCCAAGGCTCGATTTACACGCGATGGAATGAGTCGAACTTCTCTTATTGTATTGATAGCTTGAGAATGGGGTTGGTTTAAGCACGGAAGGCTTTTCGGGCTCCTTTGTCTATAAGGGGATGGCCTTTATCTAAAACTTAAAGGGTAATTGAGCAGGTTAGGCTTGACAGATAAAGGGAATCTCGAATTGGAAAAAGAGAAAGCTAATCTATATTAGAGTGAAGTGATTGATTATCTAATAAGTTCTTCATAAATAGGCTTCCAAAAGGGCAAGGAGTCCGTTATCGTAGCCGCTTTACCTTAACACATTAAATTAAAGCCCGTGCCTTCCCTTAGTCTGACTATTAAGCCCTAGTAAGTCGAAGGGCTAGTTAAAACTACTCATTCGAAAGTGGGAGTTCGCTTAGTATTCCCAAATGTATTCCTTCTAAAGCCCTCAACAAAAGAGTATGGGGACTAAGACTTCCTAGCCTCTACCAATAGAAGCCCTACCTAACTAAGGTAAGAGAAGGTGGGAGGAGATCTTCCCAACGAATAAAGCTAATTCCGCTTTAGGATCTACCTTTGACTATTGGTTTGGATTGGTTGGGCAAATGAAGCAAAACAAAGAAAGAAAATCAAGGTGGGGTTGTGCTAAATTACAAGTGGGATCTACTAAAGCATTTCCCCAACAAAGCATGAAAAACGAAGCGTCAGGGTCTTGCCCTTGTCTAATAAAAGGCTACGAAAATTCAGCATCGGATTGAAGACAAGTAGGATCTCTTCTTTCCGGTCCTTAATCTAACTTATTGGAAAAGAAATTTCGGCTAATTCTGAGGGTGGACCCCTGATTGTTGGTCCTTAATCCACTCATTCTCATGCGTTGACTTAAACTTGACTCCTGGATTTAAGCCTCTTGCCTTGGGCTTGGGAGTGGGATTTCTCTCTTTATCGTGAGTCCGACTTATTGCCTTCCGGCGTTAACGGACGAGAGGGAAGATCGCACTGTTACCGCCTTTGTCCTTAACCAAGGACTGCAACCGCGCTTATCGCATTAAATTAAGGCTTTCCCGCCTTGCCTTGCTTTAGCGCGCGTAGGAGTTATAGGTGGAAATGAAAGCATGAGCACGCAGACTAGCCAAAACAGGGCTTATCGCGTTTTCTGCCCTTATGCCACGAGTGGTAGTGGAAATACCGAATTCTTCTTCCCGCGCCTAGTCACTCGATAGCAGGCTTAGCCTGATTCTCCTAATTTTGTGGTAGTTTTCTGGTACTTTTACACATTTTACACACAAGTCGTGTAGCGTTCTCGAATGAGGAAAGTCCCACACCGCCTTATCACACGAGTTAGTGATCTAAGATCAGTATGGAGGCTGAACTGATTGCGGTCTTGTAAGCAGTATTGGAGTTCCCTGGGGACGATCACTCCTAGTCCAAGTCCCTTTATTAAATAAAGCTAAAACATCGGTGACCTAAACAGAAGATGCGAGAAGAGCTCTTTGAAAGCCCGTATTTACATTACCCTCAGTACATGCCCGGTACAAAAATCCGAATCTCGATCAATCTGTTGATGAAGTCCTCTTTTGCCTTAGGACTACTAGGGACTTCGAGTGCGTTCTTATTATTAATTATTAAGGCTAAGGCCATCAAGGTTTGACGTCAAGGAGCGGTAAGGGCTTTACCTTGGGACTACGAGTTCGTTCCTTTGAGCCGTCAAAGAGTAAGGTAGGAATCCAAGCATGAACTATGGCTATAGAGGAAGGGAAGCAGTGTCGATAGGAGTAATGCCTCTTAGTCTTCAATGCTACGAACCTTGGATGCTCCACTAGGGGTAAAAAAGTACATCGACCAAATTTCCCTAAGAGAGGGACCCTTAAAATTGCTTTTTTTATGCTCCATATAGGTGCAAAAGTTAACAAACCCATTTTGACTAATAACTGAGATCCTAAAATAGCTTTTTTGATTCCAGTTCCAGCTATGGGCAAAAGGTTACCATTTCGACAGCACCAGGAGCAGGCGCATCAACAATTTCACTTCCTTGCCCTAAAGCTCTCTGGCTTTGCAAATTTGTTTTCTGTGTAAAATCAAATCTGATAATGTGGTGAAAGAATTGGCCAAGCTAGCAATAATGTTGGTTAATGGCCATAAGAGAAACTTAGCTCCATTCTTCATTTCATGACTTCTCTCTAAATTCCTACCAGATTCTTTGAATCAGGTTCTTCACTACTTTAGGTAGGCAGAATTGACCTTAATTGCAGAAAAAGTTGTATGTGATTGGAAGCCCCCATAGCTTACTAAATAACTTCCCTTGAATCAACTGCTATTGATATTAGCTGTGGGACTTTCGGTGCCTTAAGCGGAAGAGGGGATTTCTTTCGTGCGCTTGTTCCTGACATCCACTCTTGCAAGTATTCTATTACTATTAATAGAATTTAATAAGGCGAAAAAAATCCATAGGAAAGAATCATATCCAGCGGACCCGCTAATAGTAAGGGAAGACTATTGTTGGATTAACGAGCACAATCACAAAGTTTTTCATAAAAAATTCTTATTTACAGATAAGATGAGTGATCAAGGTACTGACATTCCCATCTTTATTTGATTGAAAAGGACTCTTTTTAAGCTGGAAAGTCTAACTATCTAAATCTCAACCTCAGAAAATAAAGACAGAACTCTCTTCGTGAAAGATAGACTCCTATTTTTTATTTTCGATTTTAGTAGATATGTATCATAAGAATCAAATCTTATAAGATATCTATCCATTTTCCGTTGAGTCTTTTTCATCTTTACCTACTCGCCTTAGGTTTTCGTCTTTGTTTTACCTCCTGATTGCCTTAGTTTCGTTTTAGTCTGACATCAAAAAAAGTTGCATTTTATGCGAGCTACCTTTCTAGCACAGACCTGGCTACTGTGCCTAGTACGATTTTACAAATAATCAGTCCCTGTGGCGAACGGAGGTAGAAGGTCAGATAGACTGACTTATGTAGTGCGCTTGGTCTCGAGGTGCCTAATATAATCGTTTAATCCCCTCATAAGGAAGGCTGTAGGGCTCCCGGGATCCTTCTATTGTCTATCCGGCTGGACGGGAAGATAGGAAAGATTGGCTATTAAGTAAAAATAAGGGAGTTGCTCTAGCCAGCCCAGTGCCATCAATTCTTAAGAAAAAGTCTTCTTACTTCAGCCGATCATGAGCATATCTTTTGAAGTCCTCCTGCCTTTCCCCTTTTTGGTGCTTTCTTTTGATCTCTTATCCCATGTGGTCTCATTCCAACTAGATGGAATCTTATCTGATAATAGTTGACGATCCTCCCTTTATTGCTTACTGGTGTCGTATAATACTAACTCTTAGTATGGAAAGCATATCCATTGGATATGGCAGAAAGGATATCATATCCATGATAAAGGCCTTCCTTTATTCCGACGTATGCTGCTATACCACACCCCTCTTTTAAACTGGCCTTCGGCTTTCCTTGCGGAGGAATGCTAACCTAAACACGAATGGGCCTTCGTAAGGTAGTTCTTGATTCTGGATATAGCCAGATCAGTATGACCCCCGGCGGACTCCCTGACTACCGTTTGCGTTGAGAGCGAAGACCAAACAGAAAAAAAGAGGCACGTGACTGCTTGACTAAAGTAGTTAGATGAAGGGCGGTGTTTGGGATAAGAAAAGAAAGTAGGCAGTCGGCCAAGCATGGCCAGCCAAAGAAGGCTTCTGTGCTTCGGAAAGCAAGAAGCCTTCAAAAGAAGCTTCTTACGGTGTCACTGGTTCTTTAGAGGTGAGCGCTTGCAGAATTGAAAAGTCGATCTAGTGCTAGTGGTCTTTTGGGATGATATCTATCGCTAATCCCAAGAGCTCTTATCGACCTTTAGCACTCTTTTCTCTTACTATCGAGAATGAAATATGAAACGAATCGGAGGCTTCTTTTATCTTTAGTCTTAAGCCGCCACTGCTAGCCAATGACCATATGCATTCTGTGCATGACTTTGTGAAATGATGAAGTGGGCTTGGAAGTCTTATGTATACACTGTCAGTAGCTCTTCCTTGAAAGAGTCCATTTTCCACCTTAATCAGTCCTTCTTTTTATTCCCCATTCACTATACAGATTGTATAAGAGTAACTAACTAAAATAATAGCTCTGAGAAATATTCGTACCGAAGATAGGGAATTATCTATCGGTCGAGTAAAAAAAGAAAGCCAGTGGTGGATCAGAGATGCCTTCGCTGTAGGCCGTCAAACATAGGAATGCAGTGGTGGCTGTCTAGCTGCAATCTTTGGTTTTGTGACTATAAAGTCTCAAATCACTACGAAGAAAAAAACAATTCGTACTCGAAAGGGGAGGGGGGAAGTACAGGCCCTTGTTTACCACGGCCCGACTTTTCTAAGCCATCTGAAGAATCCGTCCTTTTACTGCCTGCACCTCGAGCATGAGTCCTTCCCGTATGGCGCCCGTGTGCTTTCAGTAAGAGTCAGCCAGGTGCCTAAGAAAGATGGAGTAAGCGCTACTAAAGAGCGAAGATAGTCGACGGAAGGTCTTTAAGATAGTCGACCGGAAGGTTTTAGGCTCGACTGAAAGGCTTTCTCGCTCTACCTAATGGGTCTTTAGACAGTCGACCGTTAGGGAGAGGGGAAAGGAGCGAAGACCGACCTGCCCAAAGCAAGTGCTTGCAAGTTTTTGACTGTGTTTACTTTTACTTATCTTTTCTTTATTTCCTCTCGAATGAGAAAGAAAGCTTGCATTAAGGAAAGTCCAGGTCTTTAGCCAATTCAAGTTCAATGGGGACAAGGAAGTTCTATGATCCGAGCCGAGGGAAAAAGCTAGAGGGTAAGGCTTCAATGAGCTATAAGGCTGAAAGCAGTACCTTTCAGAGTAAACAAGATCAGCCCTTCCAGATAGAATGGTCAATATCGGATCTGGATTAGATCACAGAATAGATGAATTCTAAGCCGAATTGACTTACTTTATTATACTCGAGGATTTTCTTTCCTGTTAGAGTGACGTGACTCTTTCAGGGGAATTCCGGGAGTCTTCAGTTTAGGGTTGGATCGAACGAAAAGCATAAGTCAGAATTCAGCGATGTGATTGAACTTGAAGGAGCAAGGATTGGTTCGACTTAGTACGCGGCTTTGGCTCGTTGTGTATATTATAAGGACTGAGTCGAAATCCAGATTGTTTGGAATCGAACTAATAAGGCTCAGGCAGGTACGGCATGATTGGATTAGCTAGACTAATTGCGCCGAAAAGAGTCAGTTAGTAGCATTGGTTCGAGACTGAGTAGCAGGAGCTGCATATGGTTGACTTGTTCTTTTTATAACGTGTCCTTTTCAAGGGACCGGTGCATTTGACTTTCGAATCTGCCGGGCATTCCGCTTTTGTTTGGATCTCTATCGCAGGCAACAAACCAAAAAGAAGGAAAGGACTGAATCCGCTGCTATTGGTTGACCGCCTAAGGATTTGCGCTCTCCAAGCAAGTGGCTTACGCTCCTGCATTAAGATCAGCCATGTAGGAAGTAGGGTAAGCATGAAGCTTTGCTTTATGGTCAATAGAATATCCAGCCTTAGTCAGAGTTGCATCTTCTAAGACGGAATATCCGGTGTTACAACTGATTCTCCTATATTAGGAAGATGGTTCACCCGGACTTGCATCCTATCCTATTCTAATATAAGGAAGAGTTGCTTCTCCCTTTGATCTTTCCTTAACTCGGATGAGATGAAGTCGATTCAAGCTAGAATACCGGACTAGTTTAGCCTAATGAAAACCATGTGTTAAGCAAGGTGATGATCAAAGTGAAGGTATAACATCTACCTCCAAGGACGTTACCGCCTTTCATTCCAATATCAGAAGCCAAGTTTTGACTGTAGGGTCAATAGGATTGTGCGGATAGTGGAAGCCTAGGATCATTCTTACGGTTGGATGTAGATGAGGGTGCATGCAGGCAGGAAAGATCTGACTCCAAGTCAGGCTACCTGTGAACTGCTGTTGGGTGTTCGTCGATCCGATACCTAGATCGATCCGTCCTTTTACGGGTCGTCCATGGTAACCTGAACCGGAGGAAGCACCTCCTAATGTTCCTAGCGGACTGACCTTTCCTTGTTCTAGTTACCGCTCCGTGGCTTAATTCGTATTCAATTCTCATCGAGAAGGCGAAAGATAGAAGCCAGGAAAGCCTGATCTCTATCTCTTCCCGAGGTCAGTCAGGTCTTAGCCTGAAAGAGAGAGGGTTAGGAATCCTGACAAGGAGTCCGTTCATGAAAAGTAATCTTCTTTCAGAGCGGGAAGAAGATGAAGAAGTTGACGAAGCCGGGAGGGAAAGAGATTCAGATTAGGCGGGAAGCGAAGGAACCGTAGGGCTTAGCTTAGGGCTGGGAGTGAGCCTTGGGCCAACATGTGAATATAGTAGGGCAGAACCATGGGCGATTGCCGCTGTTAGAGTAACTGCTGCAATTGAATCTGTTGTCGGAAGGGCTACTAGAGAGGAAGACTCCTTTGGCAGAGACAATGGTACCATCCGAGGAAGAATAGGATTGCATTCCCTGGCACTGGGAAGAAGTTTCATTTCCCGGCCGTAGCACGGGCAAATCTATCTTCAACGGGTGCCCCGACAGCTTAGTCTTTCCTAGGAGCGATTCCTACCATTATCCCACGTCCCTTTTCTTTATCGCTCTAGCAACTGCCAAACATTTCTTGTCCACTTTTCATGCGGCTCTTTCTAAAAAGAAGAAGAAAGCTCCAACCTCTGTGCACTCAGAGAGCAACTCGCTAGAAGGAATAGATATTGGCTCTTGACGTAAGGAATAGAAGGAAGGTTCTTTGCGAGAGTAGTTTATCTCGGGGGAAGAGGGAAGTAGTGGCTTCTACTCCCATACGAGCGCACATTAATCTAATTGAAATCCGGAAATAAGGAGGAAGGACTTGACTTGATCACGCTACTCAGTATACTAGTACTAGTATAGAATGGTTCGTTCCAGTGCCAGTGATAGATTGGTTTAGAAAGATCGTATCGAGATCGCCTTTTCTCAATTTAGTAAGAGGGGTTGGTTAAAAGAGATTGATTCCTTTCGGGGCTCGGGCTAGCTTGGATCTTTTCCTCTGACTTTGATTGCTAGTAAGAAGGTCAGTCGCTTCCTTTTGGATAGCCTTCGCTTCCCTTCTACGATGTAGTTTTCTTCGCACCCTTTGCTTGGGGAAGTCCCATACCAATAGGTATTTTCTATTGTATTTAGGGGGCAAGGTTAAGGTTAGTGTCTATCCACGATTTCGGGACTGTGGGTCTACTAGAGAACTGCGTTGCAGATGGGAAGGATTTACCCAACATGAGGTAATCACCCCTTGCTGACGTAGTCTCATATGACAGGGCACATATGGGTCTTCGAGGGGTACTGGGATCCCGACGGTGAACGGTACTCTGAGAATCGTCCATGGTTACCATGTTGTCTCGAATGTGAAGAAAGTCAGTCATGACCTTCCTACCATTAGGCTTGATAAAAGCCAGATGTGGTGGAGGGCGTCGGGCTTAAAATACTTTCTATTTCCTTTAAAGTACTAACTTGCCAGCGTTAGAATAATAAGATTGTAACAGAAACGCTTGGTTGGAAGCTTCCGACATAGATAGTACGAGGAAACCTGGGGATCTTCCCTTGGATACGCACTTCTAACTAAGGAATTAACCTGTCTTATCGACAAACAAAAGGCTTAGCCGAATACCCTTCCTTCCGGCCCTTTCTCAGCGATTGGCTTTGCTTCGCTTTTCATGCTGACGTAGTTAGTTATGCAAGGAATTGATTGATCTAGGACATCAAACTAATCAGTAGAGGATAATAGTCTTCTTGATACGGAATTTCCCACTTCTTTCAATATGGAGAAATAAAGTAATCAATGTCGGATAATCGTCTGTGTGATAGACAAGTTCTAGATTAGAGAGTCTCGGAGAAAAGTCTCTATTGGAAGATTGAGCGAGAGGAGGCTGTCTGACTCGCGAAACCGATCTTACGCGTTGGCTGCTAAACGACAGGAGCGAAGGCAAGGAGCTAAAACCGATAAACGGAACTCTCCCGAACTACTCTGCAGAATTCTTTATCAGCCTTTCTAAGTGCTGTCGCACACAGCAAGCTAAAGATTCTCTTTCAACGCTGACTTGGGATGCCGATGCTCCAAAGGACCATGTTGCTAGAAAAGCACTCCGATATGTTCCCAGGTAAGAGGTCTTAGGTTAAGAAGATAGCCTTACCAGGAAGACTTCCTAATTAATACCTTGGTCAAAGATTCCAAGCTCGTTGATCGACACTTCCTGTCTTTAGCTCAGAAAGTCAGACTTCTCACTAGTTTCAGTAGGAGATACGGATATATATTTGATAGCTAGCCAAATCCTTAGTCTTCTGCTTGTCAATTAGTGGGTATAAAAGAATATCTTTAATATTCTGCAGTATCGCTGACGACAAGCAGCGCTTTCTTGGCAGAGTTTTAGGCGGCAAGAGAGAAGTTGGTTTGTTGGAGCTGCTGAGCATAACGAATCGAAGCCAAAGACGTTTCGGATCAAGGTTGCTTGCATGCCAAGCCGATATAAAGGGATGGCATAATATTGATTGGCAGGTCTACGTCAGATGCCTTTTGAAGGAAGTTTGAAAGAGTCCCCTTGGAAAGAAAGAGATTGACAGGCACCATATCAATCACGAATAACGGCGTCAAGGGATGTGACGTCGGGCATACCCTTTAGGATCCTCTTTAGGAGAGCGAGAGGGATGAAATAAAAGAGGATGGAAGAGGGTTGGCGGACAGATTCAAAGGGGACCGACCTAAGCTTAGGACTAGGCTGTCGAGTGAGGATTGGCCGATTTTCATTTTATAGTAGTTTAACAAAAGCGCATAAGCTGTTGGTTTGAATTTGCTAGTTCGTACGGGACCAAGTACTTTATAAGACTATAAAGCTAGGATTAGGAGCTATGAAGTTCGTTCTGTCTATCACCAAAAACCTAGTGATCTCACTTCCAAGAAGACGCAGAGCTAAGAGTCAAGATGCGGGTTCATCTGAATTTTGAAATTCCGTTTACTAAACGAACAGGCTCGGTAGTACCTTAATACCTTAACTAAGTTGTTCTTCGAATGATGGTATCGAACTGGCTTCCTTCACATAACTTGAGTAGACGACAGCTGGAAGTCCCTTTTGGTTAATCTAACCGCTTTCTTGCTTATTGACTAGGAACTTTCCTATTGTTAACTTCATATTTGTGTTTGTCGCTGGACGTGCACCGGCGGCCCCCCCTTCCTCCTAAGCCGATAGGATAGATTAAGCAGCTACTAGATCCCCCGTCTTGTACTTCGTTCTAATCCGATTGGTCAACCCCAGCTTGCTTATCTACAGCTGCCCTATTCCGTGTAACTTAATGAATTTGATCCAGCCCGTAAGCGCCGGTACAATGTTAGAGGTGTATAGTATTTCTTCATTTCCTGCCTTACTTTTCAAACATTAGAGGGGTGGTTGAGTCAACAGGCCCCATGTAGGGAAGAGATAGAGCTCTAATCAATCTTTATGTCAAGGATTGCCGGAGTTTCTTATCTTGACCCTTATGGATTCATCCCAAGACTCGAAAGATACAGAAAAAACTGTCTATCAAAACGAGATTGAAGTATGTTCCAGGACCGAACTCACACGTTAGCTTCATCGTGCAGCACTCCTATAAGAGTTAATATTAAATATAAAACCCCAAAGGGAACGGGATCACGCTACTAGAAATTAAGCAATTAAGCTGGTACAGCCACTTGTAGTACTACTTTCGCTGTCCCTAGCACTCGTGTCGCCATACCCCCCGCGGCATTTCCATGAAACCCATTCCAACTTTGAGGATAGCTCCCCTCTTAATAAATAGAGTCTCACTCAATAGTGAAAGGATCTTTCATTGATCAGAAGGTGTTGTTTCTTTCCATCCCGTTTAGATATAAAAAGAGTTCACCAAATAATGACGCCAATCATTCTCCTAACAGTCTACCTATTCGGTATTCTGTAAGTTCCTAGGTCATATCGCAATTACTCCATTGAGAGTAAGAGTGGTCTAGTCACTACCTGTAAGGCAAGCCCCACAGACACCTTATTACTTTATTACTTTATATAATCTGCCGTATAGCCGTATAAGAGAACTGTCTTGCTGGGTGGAATATCTTTCCCCACAAACTTTCTTTCACTACGCCCCTTAACTCTTGAACTAGAGGAAGGCTAGGAGCTACTAATAGGTTTACTACAAAAGATCAGAAGATAAGTGGAAGAATACGCTTCCTCTGCTCTTTGTGATAGATTCACTCCTAGTTTATGAGAAAGATGCTGAATAACTCCTGCATGAGATATTTTCCCTGGGGATTGGCTTCATTCATATAGGAAGTAGCCCGAAGAGTGATCGCTATCGGATATCGATGAGGGATACCAGCATAAGTAATAGTTTCACCAGGGGATCTTCAAAGGAAAAGAGTCGAGCCTAAGCGGTTCAAGCCTATGTGACCAATGCTAGCATAGCTCTTTCAACCTGAGGGGATTCCGATTTAAAAAAGAGATACAATTTGCTCCTAAATCTACCTGGAGCCTGGTATGGACTGCTAAATCGATTCCTCTTGGCTTGGCCTTTACTAAGATATCACCAGATTAGCAAGAAATTGAACTCTCTGCTCTTAGCACTGTGACGGGCTACTACTTTCAAAACTGCGTAATTCTGTAACTGAAAAGAAAGACTAGCGGCGCTTATTCCTATTCAATGAAATAGCGAGCCATCCATTTGAAAGAAAATCTCTCTAAGCTTCTTAGTTCTAATCGAAACACTCAATAACATTCCTAGCCCTTTTTCCTGTGAGGAGTTTTAGATAAAAAGCTCCCTGAGTCGAATGAGAAAGATTCACTTCAAAACCTAAAAAAGTTAGCAAAAAGGGCCTAATCTTACTAGTTTGAAACTATCAGCAGCCCTTATTTCAAATTTCAAATAAGTCTCTTAGAACACTATCTAAGATCCACCCATTCCCGATAACAAAGGTGAGCATGAATATTTATAGCTAGCGGTTATCCTAACCTAAGATAATAAGAGGGAAGACGGGCTCCGATGACTATCGAATACTCTAAATTTGTCTTTCATTGTTAATGCTCAGAACAAAGCCTTCTAGACCTATTCGTCTTAGGTTAGCGCATTGATGAGATGTTCTTTGACTTCATTGATGGGACTCATTTATGAATTTATGAAAGGCACCAAAATCCTTATTTCAGGTAGAGGTGAAATTTCTTTGCTTTGATATTTGATGAAGTGAAGACACTTATCGAGCCTCTATTTATAGAGTGGTAGAGTAATCTCGCCATGCGTCACCGAATTGGATGGATTCTTACTACTAGTTCCACTATAACCACGCTGCCTGTATGAACAAACAAACTTTGCAGAACCGTTTCACCTAATCGATCGTGGTGAAGTCAGCAATGGATTTGGCGGATCATCCACGTGGATGGCAGGCCCAATTCTGACTAGTTCTCCGCACTACTTTTATGCAGTTGAATACGCACATGCCTATTTAGTGAAAAACTGGCTGGCTCTGGCTACCAAATCACACTGCCTGTATGAACAAACAAACCTTGCACAACCAGCTTACGTAGAAAAGATTCCATATTCTATGCCAATAGACTCGTGCTCGTGACATCCATGTACTGAGTCGTCAAATGAGCCAGCCCAAGCTTATACGCATTGGCCCACAGGGTCAATAGGCCCCGAATGAAAGACCCAAACCTGATGAATAACCCACCCACCCGGCGAGAAGGGCCCCGCCCACTCCCAACTCGCCCTGGTCAACCATTGGTTTTATATGACCTCCTATATACATCATAGCATTTACACACTATAGAGTGACCCCCTTTTTTCATCTTACATTTCTCTGATACTTTCAGGTCTCTCCCATCTGAGGTGACCATCGTTATCTATATAAAGCCGACCCCGCCAAGGCCTAAGTGCACGCCCACCCCTCGAGCCTGTGCTTACTTTGGCAGTGAATCCCCAAGCAGGAAGTGCGCCTTAAGATATTCATCACTTTAGGGATTGTTTTCTTATCTGTAAAGCCCATCAATCCGGTATTGAAAGACCTTGCCCAAAAACAGTTAGGCTCTATCTTAATGGTATCCTTTCTATATAAATCGAAGTTCTCTAGATACAAATCCATGAATATGTAATAAAGCAACCCAACCCTCTTTGTTGGTTTAGTTTTCACGAAACTTGTAATCCTAAAAGGCTTCCTTATCTCCCAATCCCCAATCATAATGGAATTCCACATCTGCAGGGTGTACCCAATCTAACGGCTTGCAAACCATAGGAAGATTTCATTTCAACGGGAGAGGAACGAACGAGTCTATTAGTGCTTTGGTATTTCATTGAGAAAGACCTCAGCTTAGAGTAACTGCCCGAGAAGGTCAGTGAGGTTCCAATTGTAGTGAAATGAAGGATCTTTCTTCAAGTTCACTATGATTGGAAGAAGACAGGTGGGAGTGAGCCGAGCGAGAGCAAAGCAAGTTCCAGTGGTGGGCTGTCGGTCTGGTCCCATTTTAGACATAGTAAGAAGAGTAGCAATGCTATATTAAGAAGGGGTAAAGCCATAACTCTGCCCGTCACATTGAGCTTACGCGAACCAAGCTGCGAAAAAGGTAGCCGAACCAAAGTGCTAGCGTACAAAAGAAGGAGCGAAGCAGCGAGAATACGAGTGAAGGGAAAACAGTTAGCTTCTTTGGGTTTGGTTACGAGGTGACGATCACAACCAAAGAAGGGTTAAGGCTAACGGGGTCTTTCTTTCGTATCAAGAAAGATAAAGGAAAGATCTCCTAGCGAAACCATGCGTCTTAGTTTCACATACCGGCAGCTTAGGTACAACCTTACTGGTGCTTTCTTCGTGAGTTTTTATTTCTATTTTTTTTATAGAAGTTTATGCCCTTACTCGCCTAGAAGGAACGGGATTCAGGGAGTATAGGTAGAGTCCCGATAGACTGGGAAGGTAGTTGTTCCACAACTTCTATTCCTCTTTTCCTCTTTCTCGATGCTTTTCATAGCCCAGTTTCGTAAACAAGGGAATGACCCATGGCTTCAGTTGACTTAAACGAGTTGGGGGGCGAAGCAACTTCCGGTAGCTACCGAGCGTAGAGTTAGACCTCCATCCTGTACACCCAGAGTCTTATCCCGTTGAGCTTGGCTCTGCCTTTTCAACTCTTCCCGCCTTTTCGCCAGCCTCCCAACAAGCAACTAGTTCGTTATACTATTAGACTAGTTAGACTATTAGACTCACTCCGTTCGTTCACTCCAAGTATCTTTTCATACGTATCGTCGTTCGAGTGAAACTCATTCCGTTTATCAACGGATTTCACTGAATATCGACTAAAGGAGTGAAACGACTACAAAGGCTTTCATTGATTTAGCCTCTGGGACCTCAAGACCAACTATGCTAGAACTAAGATAAGGGATAGTATATCTGAATTGGAGATGGATGGAGGCGCTATATAAAACCCGGGTTTAGCACCTGTGTAATATATACGAATGAAGACTTAACGTATCACGCTATCCTTATACTTCTCTGCATATTCCATCAATGTTCTCAATATCATATCATAGACTAATGCCTTGGGAAGAGGTTTACCATTCGAATCAAACAAGGGAATAGCCTTTCCAACGGTGAATCTATATATACCTCCGGATATGGTGAACTTAATGTAGTCTGAATCCATATTGTAAGCATAGCGGTATAATAAACGCAGGACCTCTAACGATATAATCACAGGATCGAGCGTATGGCTCCACAAATTCGTTTTCCGCTAGGAGCGACCCCGTATATAGATTATAGAATAGCTCAGAACCCTGCATATCCATTAAACGACTCCAATTTCTAAGAAGAAATGTATTCTTAAATACTTATTTATTAATTCTATTAAGGCGTTTATAGCGTCGGAAAAAAGGCTTGATTAGGGCCTCCCTAATCCTACGACTCCCCGAATTACTAACAGAAGAGCCTATATTAGGGCTGGACCCTACACTAACTTTAAATGCATGATACCTAGTATACTATAGTAATAACTGCTTTATAAGGTAAGCAACTCCGATCCGTGAGGTGGACCTTACCCTAGGATATACTCCTAGTCTACCTACTATTAAGTAGAAATAAGTATCAAGTTAAGGTATAGTTGTTCATGATGTTTTATTTCATTTCTTAAAAGGGACCTTTTGATATGTATTCATTAACCCTTTTTTCTTGAAGCTTGCTGGGGTTTCACACAGGTTTATTATATTCCCCCCGAAAGGTGTTCTTAGTAGCAATAGGCGGGCCTATTACTAAAAGAGTTTGATTATGTTTTTTGTTGCGCTAAGCTACAGACACATATAGAACATATTGTTATAGTCAGTGGATAGGTAATTTGGGTAGGAACACCTATACCTTTTAGTGTAGTGCCCGCTTCCTTGGTACCGGTTTGGAACTGAAAAGGGGTCCTCTCACACGCCGAGGGCTTCCTTTCAATTGCTTGGCCATTAGTGCCTTCTCAGTCAATTCCCATATAATTTAACGGAAAACGAACAAGTAACAGAAGTAGTGACCCACCCGTTGCCTTAGTGCAAAAAGTATTTGCCTGGTGTTCAGTGACTGGCCTTTTTCTCGTCGAATGTCCCATGCTTTCCGTTGGTCAACAACCAACCACAACTCTCTCTATATACTGTTTATACTTATTTACTACTCCTACAGGCTTGACGGAGTGAAGCTGTCTGGAGGGAATTGAATTGTCTCAATCAATCCATATGTTTAACAACTTTCTTAGCATCTTTAGCTTAGTCTGAACTCAAGTTCCAGTGATAATACAGCTTCTAGTAGAACTCCGAGTCAATCCACAACGACTATTGACGATTATTGTGTTCAATCGTCCAGTACTCAGGCCTCATCTTCTGGTTCTGACGGATCGCTGGGTTTACCACAAAATATGGGTAGGTCCGTGAACTGTAATACTCCTCCTAGCCCATCCCACAGGGAGATCATACCATATGTCGGCTTGAACAACATAGCATACCGGGTTCACCCCTGGCTGCCGACGAGGTTCCTGTACAAGGATCTGGTATTTACGCCCTATCAGCTAGATAAATTTACTAAAAAGGGTTGTCCCGCCTAAGGCCTGATTTATCAACCAGCTCGGTGTGTGAATCGTCTACTTTAGGTCGAGGACTCCGTTTAATACTATAAAAAATAGAAAACTTCTTAGAAGATATTCTGGTTCCGGTACTCACGGAAGGTCCCGGGTATTTTGGGCGGTACTTAGTACTAGTCATTCTGGGTGTTGGTTGTACCGTTTGGTACGTGGTTTAACCAGCCTCTGCCGTTCAAGAGACATTGGTTAATGCACCCGGTGGGGACGTGCTCGGGTCTATGTTAACGTGGGATAACTTCAAAGACTTGGATTACCGAAGGAGTTGAACGTAGATTTGAGATTTGAGCTAACGGAAGACTAGAAGACTAGTTAGACTCGAAGACTCACTCCGTTCGTTCACTCCAAGAAAAAAACTTCTATTCCGTTCGTTTCGTTTATCAACTCCTTTCACTTAGATACGTATCTAACCTAACTAAATAGAGGAAGCGTCAATTCTGACCTGCTGTAGACTTCGAAAAGGTCTAGTCTGATCTTTCTGACTTTGTAGTTCTTTCCGGTCGGGCTAGTATTCCACTAATCATCCTTTCTGTCAACTCAATATCAGTATCAAGTAATTCAATTTCACTCAGGACGCGCTAACTCAAACCAACATCTCACTCACTACAGCCTCGGCACACTAAAGAGAAAGAATAAGTCATTCATCTCCAGCAGTCAGTCTTAACTGTCCGGGATTGCTCACGGAACTGCGTAAGCATACAGAGCTGCATTATAGCTTCATCTTTCGGACAGAGCAAAGTTATAAGGTTTAGCACAACGAGCGGAGAATGAGTTTAAAACCTACCGGTAAGCAAGTAAGTCAGAAGCGGGATTGATGTCATTCTATGCTAATACCAGCCCGTACTTGAGATGAGAATAAAGCAGCCAGTAGTAAGTAGTTACGAGCCAGTCCTCCGTTAAGGTAGCCAAGGATTTAGAGCTCTAAGGGCTAACTAAGTTAGAAAGCCTGGGAATGAACTCCTTGACTCTCTCCTTGCCTATGTTCAGTCTTTCATTTCCCCTCCTTCCGGCAAATGAAAAGAAAGTCTGAAATCAATCCCCATTCCGAGGGCGGCGGTTCAAGGGTCAGTCGAGTGATTTCATACCTCGATAGGTGGTCGAGCTGCTTCTAGGCCTCTCCTTTCAGTCTTAAGCGTGGCTACGCTCCTGAAAATAGAAGTCTGCATATATCAGTACATTGCGCATTGATTGAGTATGAAAATGGAAAGGCCAAACCAGCTCATTATCTTGAAAAATGAATCGATTTAAATGACCCTGATGATCAACGACAAGAATGGTTTCCAGAGCGACTTCAAGTAGTTAGTGATCCTGCTTTAGCGAGAGCCATTGGTTTTTACAACATTTACCATCAAATGTGGGCATTAATTGAACGGGGAAAGATACTAATGCATTGTGGAAACACTACTTTCGTTTATCATAGTGAATTTAGCAAGTATATGAAGGTGGAAGGAGCTACTGAAGAAGATGTTTTTGATTATCTTTTTGATGTTGGAGCTGGAAAATTCTTAGAAGAAAAAGGAAATAGATATCTACATGATTTATTTGAAAAATGGGATCCAGAGCATGAAGAACTTGATGAAGATTTTGATGATTATCTGGATAATGATGGACTTGAAGACATTATTGGAGATGAGGGCATGCAGAATCTTAATATGGATGACTAGTCTTGTCAGCATTCAGTACCCTGAAAAAGTTGTTGCACCATTATGTATTATCTTGTCAGAATAGTAAAATAATGCAGTCTACTGTAGCCATGTGAAAGTATCCTGTAACAGTGTGTGTACTGTAGCCATTAGGGCATCCTATGTATTTCATCTCCTCGGGAAGCTGAGTATTGTAAGGGACACGGTCATTTGAGCATACTTGAGCAGAAGAGAAGTCGGGTTTCTCCATTTCTCTATGAGCAAGCATCTCTGATGATCTTAGCTGTTTAAGTCTCTCTTCAAATCTTTCCACTTTCAAGCTTTCAATAAAAGAAGTTTCCCAGTAGGGAACGTTATTCAATCGAACCTTATGTCTTAAATATTATATTAACTTGATTAGCGACTACGGTCCGAGGTAGGAAACGAAACGGATCTGTGCTGTGCCTGATCTAAGGAAGGTGTGGTTGAGATTAGCAATCTCTGTAAACTGGAAGCTAGAGGAACGCCAGGGTCCAACGCCGACTAAGTTCAGGTAATGGTCAAAACTCTCTAATTAAGCTTTTTTATTTTTCTAAGCATGGTGGGCCGATAATTATAAAAAATATAAAATTTATGATAATGATATAAGTAGTAGATTGTGATAACTAGTACCAGTAAAGTCATTATAAGAAGTTTAGACATTATAGAAAGCATATTTTATTAAAAACCCCAAAAAATGTCAGTATTTGCACTTTTTTTTGACTATTATCAAAAATATAAAGTCGTCAAAGTATTGGGTCGAATTTGAAAGAAAAAGCCCAACAAAAATAGTTTATCATAGAATATCGACCCCTGTAAATTAGTTTATATAAAATAATAGGTGCCTGGAAATACATTTTCAAAACATGGTCCCCTAAAAATTATTTCCGTAAAATAGTGGTACCTCAGAGTTGCAAATTGTTCTCCTGAAGATGGAATGGACTTCGCCGAGGGTTACGGTTAGCTCATCTGCCTTCTGGCACTCGGTCTTCGTCTACGGATACTGTACTTCCTTACTTGTAGAGGACACCCAAACTGGATTCAAATTCTCCTCCCGGTCCCAGGTAAATGCATTCTTTTGAATGAATACCTGGTAGCTGTAGCAAAGGAAGAAGGCGTATATGCTCTGCCTGATCTTATCCCCGGAGATGGAAGAACTTCTGACCCTGGCCCCCGGCTTAACCACACTAAGACTTCTTTCTAATTGGAGATGACTGCTATTTATTGAATCAGCAAAAGAATACGTTATATTGCGATGGCTGCTCCCCTATCCGAATCCCGCGACCCTAGTTTCAGTGCTCCCGCCTGCCCTCGATGGAGTTGCAGTTTCAGTTGCCTACGGTGGCTTTCTCCTCCTTTCCCTATTCTCAAGGAGACAACAAAGGAGTAGTATGAAGGGGCCTTCGGCTTCGACGCCTGGTCCCTTGTTTAAGAGCTAGCTTCTGCTTTATTAGTTCAGGGAGCCCGCCTCTTCCTACGTCGGTACAAGTTCCTCCCGCCCCAGAGACTGAGAAAGGGGGGACGTGCTATATCCTTATGATTGATCTGACGTTCAAGGACTCTTCTAAGAGATGACTTTACTCCGCTACCTTCTTCTTACGAGAAAAATGGTGGCAAAGCTCTAAAAAAAAAA
>Ga0268247_10000019_pt1:0-35000 | contig 94987 bp, 51 predicted proteins | sample AgamicOrMae_FD_200245 | JGI IMG/M metagenome (GOLD analysis project Ga0268247, IMG submission 200245) | Agave microbial communities from Guanajuato, Mexico - Or.Ma.e (v2) (version 2) | ecosystem: Host-associated > Plants > Phyllosphere > Phylloplane/Leaf | place: Guanajuato, Mexico...
TTCCAAAAGTGGAACAAGTCTTAGAAGCTCGTTCGATTGATTCAATATCCATGAATCTAGAAAGTAGGATTGATGGTTGGAACGAACATATAACAAGAATTCTAGGGAATTCTTGGGGATTCTTGATAGGACTTTGCGCTATAGTTAGCTCAGCTCCAATCAAGTCCTCCCCCTCTTACTCAGGATAGCTAGCGAGAGGAATACTAAACTCCATGAAAGAAAGCTTTGAAGAATGAATAAAATCTTATCTAAGGTAAGAAGGATAGAGAGCCTGTAGCCTGCGTTTTCAGATATGAGTGAGTCAGCGCTTTTTCTGCTATGAATGAATGACCTCTCTATTTATTTTCAAGCTTGCTCTTCAAACTTTATATCGCTTTCTTCTATGAGAAGGTTCTTCCGTAATAACTTTCAAGAAGACATCCATTCTTCTTTCATTCAAATGAAAAGAGAACGTCACCTTTCTTTTCATCATTGAAATCTGCCATTCATTCACAGAGCTACGAGATCGATGCGTTAAGCATAGTTTCTATGTCTCCAAAGTAGTATCATCTTTGGTATCCAATCAAACCACTGCTACTCTGCAGCAGATTTCTATTCTATTAATTAATTCGTCGAGCTGCGATATTTATCATTCGTCTATTTCGGCGAAACCAGATGATTTGAGACGAAATTACTCTTCCTACCTCCCTTCATGCCCCTAATAGATGTTTCAATTCCAGTTCCTGGGAAAGAGGGTAGATAGCGCCAGCCAGTAAGGCAATTGAGTGAAAGACGTTCTTCGAATCGGCTTGCATGTGTCATTTTCTTTGATTCTGCTCTTCCGGAATGGTTTCAAGGTATAGAGGGCGCTCCACTCCCAAATTTTCATGTGTAAATCATGCCTCCTGCCTTCCCCCTTCGCTGATTTAGAGAGGCAGGTGAAGCCCTTTCATGCTTATCAGAATGGGTTCTGTCAATGTTGTTGGCTTTCGTGAGTGAAGAGTGGCCAAGCGGTGTATTTCAGAAAGACTAAGACGAGACCAAGTACGGATACCGGGCAAATGCCCGATGAGGTTCTTTCTCTTTCTACTGGTGGCATCAGCGAGGATCGTCACATTATTTGATTGGAAATTGTTGTGCGTTTGAAGGCCTCTTTGTCGCTGTCTGTGGGGCCCCCCTCTAAAAGAAGTTGATCAAGCGCTTTCTCTTTAGAAGAATGCTCAACGAATCGTTTTTCACTATTGTTGCCGGTATGCTGGCGAGCTTTAGGAATGTCCATAGTAGTGGTTGTGCTTACGAGAATGTAAAGAAAGCTACAGTCATCCTTTAGGTAGGAAGCACTCAACGCTGGCTTAAGACCAGCTTTAGTAAGGCAATTGGAATACATAGGAGATGAGGGCTTTCGGATTCAACTAAGAGCCAGGAAGAGTCGCTAAGGCAAAAGCCAAGATCACAATATCTTGAGGTTTTGAGATCGGAGAGGAGAGGCTTTGCCCCTTCCCATGCCCCAAAGCGTCTTTTTATTCTATGCAGCTTCGTTCATGCCCTCATCTCTCGGTCCTTTGCCAAGAGGCGCAAGTGTGAGACATAAAGACGCCTTCAAAGGCGAGGCCACCCTATATCTATTCCGGTATGGAGTGGGAGAGGCACGAAGTTCGCTGTTGACTGAAAGGAGAGGCTGCGAAGCCACCACCGGGAGAGGCACGTAGTTCTCGACGGAAAGGAGAGGAACGAACTGAATATCGACGCTCTTCGAACGACGATAAAAGATACGTATCTAGTTGTATCTTTGCTCTTCGAGCGATTCGTTTCACTAAGTGAAACTCATTTCGTTTATCAACTCATTCCTTTCGTTTCTACTCCATGAAGCTCCCCCGCTTAGGTATTTGTAGCTCCTTTCTTCATAACCTCTTCTTCTGATTCTAGTCGTCGTAACTCTCTCTATCTTAGGTGTCGGCATCACACATATCATATATATTTTGTTATATTGTGTGTAGTGAGTTATATTTCCCAAACAAAACATTAGGAAAGGAGTGAAAATAATAGGGGCCATCTGACTTGGTGAAGTCATGTTAGCAGATGCCTCCAAAGAGGTCTTGCAGAGCCTTGTTATATCCCATAGCTTGCTGAGACCGGAGATAGGGTCCCCTCAGATATGACGATAGGTACGTTCTGTTAATAATGACGGTTTCCCTATGGGCATATCCCAGGTTTCCAATATGATCTTCAAATAGACAATCAAAGCTAAAAAATAGCTCGACTGTAATCCGAGTAACGAAGACTTCAAAACAAAAAGCAGTCCCGTCCTTCTCCTTTCGGAGAGAATTCCACAGCTGGGTCAACGTAGATAACAGACGGCTGAGCGCAGCCATCAGAAAGAAACAAAGACCGGAACTAACTGCTCGCTCAATGCGCAGAACCCTTCGGAATGGGATCAAAGCCCGACGAACCCATAGTAGCAACACTTGTCTATCCGAAGCTGATACCGAGGCATTTGAACCGGTACCCGCTCCTTCTGTTTAGGATTCCTAAGCACAAGGCTAAAGGCAAGGCTCTATTTTCTACACAGGACTTCCTATCTTTTCTCATATCGAAGAGGGGATCCCGCGTTACTGCCCAAGGAAAGTTCACCTTTTTTATGATTAACTAGCGGACGTACCAGAAGAAGCATAAGTTCCAACACCATCATACCTTAAAGGAGCTATAAGCTACGTATAGAATACGAACTAACGGAAGAAATGAGTTTCACATAGTGAAACGAAACGAGTTGAACTTAGTGAAACGAATCTATATTCTATATTCTCTATCTCTTTTTTTCTTTAGTGAGTCTTGACGTCTAATCGTATAACTAGTATAACGAGTAAGACAACGGAGGCAAACATGGAATGGAGATAGAAAGATTCAGTGGGTCTATCCGGTATATGCAACTATAGTTGAGTTGGTTGATTCAATCCACAACACCCCCATCAAACTCGCTTAGCAAAGTGCAAAAAGAAAAGGAATCGAAAGCGAAAGTATGAATATCATAAAGCAGCAGCTGCTCCCCTAGCCTTCTAAAGAGCTAGTCCCGAAGTAGCAACAGAGCTCTTCTTCCCTATTAGTCTATGAACTATGGATGATATCTACTCTTTGCTGTTTCTCCTAGCAGCTTTCTTTTCTTCACTGGGAAATATCCATAGGAATAAGAAGATCTATATATCAAAGATCCCTCTACAACGGGAAAGCCGTTTCACCAAACTACCTTAGGCCAATGGGAAATGCCAGAGTAGAGCGCAAAAGAAAGGGATTTTAAATCCACTTCAGGTGGGACTAAGAAAAGAAAATATGAACCTGGGAAGCAGATTTACAGGTTGTACTTTTCCCGTTAGTCCATAAGGCCATATTCCAGGACCATACAAGCCTGTTACATGAAATGCACCAAAACCAAAGCAAGCCACTCCGAAGAGTAGCCTTCCATTAATAGCCTCTCTTCTGTGGGAATACTTTCAATCGTTGAGACAGTTTTCGCAATAGCTAGATTCTCAAGCTCTGATTCACTTGCACCCTTCTTCTTGAAATGGCATTAGCTGCTCCATCAAAGATCCAAGCGGGGGAAAAAGACCGCTTACTAACATATATACTAACATATGTTACTTCCACTTCCTTTAGGAGATGTTTTTCAGGGACCAAAGAGAAGGCTTGATCCTTTTTCATTTCCATGCCATGACCAGAGTTCACAGTCGATTCTCTAAAAAGAGCGGTAATGCTGACTCTAAAACCAGGAAAGGCAAGGCTGCCCTTACCGGGAAAGCAGTCTTCTTATCAGAGGAACGAACTTCATCATCCTTGGCGGACTCAAGACTTGCTCTATCCTTGCTGGCTTACTCACTCTTCCCACTCCGAATCCACTGCCGAAGGAATAGAAGCCATGCGATGCAGGCGAAGTCTTAGAGCTGAAAGAACTGTGCTTTAAAGCGTTCAGTTGTGGCTGCTACCGGAAATAAATAGGATAGGTTCAATTTCCAGGAAAGCCTCAAGTGGGACCGAGGGGTCCATAGATAGCAAGCTATACCACTTGACATAGCCTAACCATGACTTCACCCAATTCCTTAAAAGAGAGTACTCCAAGAAGTCAGACATCCCCTCAAACTCAAAGAGCTCAAGAGGAGGAGTCTTTAACTCACGGGGAGCTAACCTCTCCAATAAGTACCTTTTAAGTTTCCCTAAAAGGTATGGGTTTAAGGGAAGGCCACCACCAAGGAGCAAATCCATCGGTAACTTACTCCGAAGGAAAAGAAGCCGAAACCGACGCCGGCCGATTTAGACTTTTTCCCAGCAGAGCGAGTTCGGTAACCTGCTCCACCAATCCGCATCAAGAGAGAATAATCCTCCACATGATACTTCTCCCTAATTAAATAAGACCATAAGGGTGATGGAAGCCAAGTAAGGAAAGCATGGATATCGGGGATAAATCCACCTGCATACCCAACACTAAGAACCTCTTAGCGAACTCGGCAGCACCTGAAGACGACACCAACGACTTGTGATAAGAAATCTTAACACCAAGTTGTTGAAGAGCTAACCTGTACTACTCAGCAACCAGTGGATCGGTGATGAGAACATCATCACCTAGCACTGCATACCTATCGAACCGGACCCCTGGTCTAACCTGCTCCGCTGCCCACCACACCAGTAAATGGTGCGAAAAGGCAAACAGAGGCCAAGAGCCATAATATCCCAACGGTTGACCAGCAACGAACGAAACTGTTGCGTACCGCCTAACGAACGGCACAATAAACAGATTCGTCGCTTCAGTGCTATTAACAACACTCGATGCGAATGACCGGTCAAACAGTAGGGCAACTATTTCAAATAGATAGACTAGTGGCCACCTATCTGTGGCACTCTTCAAATCATAACTGAAACAGTTGTCGCTGGGAACTAACCGACGCAAAGGTCGTCGTTGATCATAGGTGCCGTCCATTGGAATGGTCTTCAATATAGACGCAAACCAACAGTGCACGGGTCTTAATAACCTTTAGTTAATATAGTTACCGCGAATATACGACGCTTTCCAGCTCCCTCAAGAGAGAGAACAACAACGTCGCCCCGCGGGGGAATCCCAAGGTCGTCACAAGACGGTAGAAGAGGACCTATTCGCCTCTCAAACCAGTCTAAATCTTCTGGTGTGATATTTATTAAAAACATCAAAAGCGTAACTATTGGGCTAACGAAACTTCCTCACTTATATCTAGTGACAAGGCTAACAAGTTAAGGGCCTCTCCGTCTAAGTCGAGTGACTTCGTGCTTATACCCTCTTCCCTTGCCTCTTTCTTTCGCTTATATCTTCTTTATGCTATTCTTTTTCATTTTTTTGAAAGAAGTGTATCCATCCAGTTTTATTGTATTGTATATATGTATGGTATAATTCTCTTTGATTAATCCAATCCATATGAATCCTCCAAAACATGGATCGAGTTAGACTATAATTAATATAGACAAATAGGCCAATAAGCATAATAGCCTATAACCTATTGTGGGTTAGTGACTTACGTAAAAAAAGGTTACCCAGCAGAATGAACTGCAGCGGATGCGAACAACCTATCTGTTATGAATAGACGTATATTTGCAATAGGTAACAATGTGAAAACCAAAGGCTGACATCAGATACGTGGATAGCCTGATCGAGATAGGGAGACAGGCACTGCTAGGCCTAGCCTGTTTCGTAGAAGTCACTTCGTGCCTCATACACGCTATATGAGTGACTTACGTACCTTATCCCTTCTCAAACATATCATGTCTCTTCTCTTGCGAAGCCATATCTTCTTTCTTTTATGCTATCCTTTTTCCATGAAGTATATTAAAGAAGTTTATTAAACCATTCTTCAGGTTGATGAGCCGGAACCTGAAAGAGTTTCCAATGAACCACTACCCACACCAGAAAGATTGCCTGGGGCTGATGCTTACAGCGATGTTAATACTTTTATACGTCTTTTCTATGGGGCTACAACGAATCTGAGGCTATATGGGCTTAGGCCTCTTTGATGGTTGTCATTCTCTGGGCTATTTGGATGGACTCAGATCCTTTGCATTCTTTCATGTGAGGACTTTGACGGGCTTTGAATTTGAATAGATCCTGCGGGACTTCTTGCATAGACTTGGGCTTGGGTAAGGCCAGGTATTCAGTGTCTGGTTCGATAGGACCAGGAAGAAGAAGGTTTGGCAAGTGAAGGGGAATTCCGCTATAAGAGAAAGAGTGCCTCGAGAATAGGCTTTGAGCGAGAATCCGATTCAACTCGTTCTTTCTTTTTGGGTTTGGTACTTCGGCCACAGGATCTCATCTCGTCTTTTTTTAAGAAATAGAGGCCTTGTAAGTAGTAAAAACTCCTTAAGTCGAAGAGCCGTTAAGCCGAGAAAGCTAACAAATTTCTTGCCTTTTCATCTCAGATCAGGAAGGGAGTTTGTTAAAAGTGTTAGGAATCGATTGAATCATCCCTGTACTTCTACTCGAATCGGACGCTGTGCCATTGATTTCATTTCGCTAATCGACCGCTATGGACTTCCCTCGAGGGTTGTGCGATAACGCTTGTTCCCTCTTTCTTTTCCCACGGAGCGCTAACTCGAAATTTCATAGAATAGAGAGATCGGATCGTAACCAGGCGACTTCTTCACCCGTTGAAGAAGCCGTGATTGCTTTCCTAACGTATATAAGAGATAGGAGGGAAATAGCCCGATTTCTTGCTTTCTACAGACGTTAGTAGGTAAGAAAAATACCTTTGATATTATGTCCCACTGGAACAAGAAGGATAGGCATCTACTGGTCATTCTGGAAATACAAACTTCGGTTAGAGACGCAAGGTCATCAGAGCATATGGAAAAGGAAGAGAATAGAAAGAAGGCAAGGTCCACAATGTTGGTTGGGAGGAGAACCAGAGGGGAATTTTGGGGCAACAACTGACGGGAAGAGAAGAGATTTATTACGCGAATAAGCGCCCTACTCTTTAGTCGCTGATTATGCTCTTCTGCAAACTAAGAATTCAATAATAAGGTACCTCAGGTAGGAGAATAGGTTTATGCTGGAATACTGGGAATTTACTTAGAAACTATAGAGTTCACACGTCAAGCTTCGAAGGCTAGTGAGGCTGAAGGTATTACTCGATTGATATTCCATCCCACGGAGCGGTAAGGTATGAAGTCGCTCGCGACTAATTTATTATAAACAGCTAATTGGGAGAGGACGGCCGTTCCTTTTCCCGTCTCACTTTCGCTCCTCAAAGCTATCGCTCTGAAACACTTTACCAGTTGAGTAAAACAGACACCTTAAAATAGAAGAGATTTTGCACATACATGCTTTCTTTAATGGCAGAAAAGTTTATAAAACCCGACTTTTTTGGCATAGAACACTTATTAATAAAAGGTATAGTTTTATAAGAATAAGGCACATGACGGCTAAAGTCTTAGTAGATTATATCCAAGAAAAAATATAGAATATATGTAATTTCTAATTCTGGAAACTCCTATTTAGAATAAGCTTAGAAAGGTTAGTACCAGCTGAAGGTCACCAGCTTGTAGGATAAGATAAATTACTAGTATTCCACTCTAAACTCAAAGGCAACAAGGGTAGATAATAGCGTCATCTGATTAGAGGTAAGTTACTTATGCGACTTTATTACTATTTGGCCTGTAGATCTTGAATAATACGTCACTACTCCTGGCACGTCCCGGATGACCTACCAGGTAATCCTTGAATCTTTCTTCTTTCCGGACAATCAGAAAGATTCCAGTAATGGCATCAGATTACTCAGCCATATTTTTGGAAGTTGACAAAAGGAGGATTAGTTTTTACAGTTTCTGAATCATGTATAGTTTTTCTGAAAGGTTTCCAAGTAAAAGTGTCCTGGTTTCCTCTTAGAAGCACTTTTGGGGATTTTGTACGCCAGGAGGAGAAAACTAAGAGTCAGTGGATACAGGTTCTGAAGAAAGCTGCCGTTGATGGGGATGTAGAATGGAAACCGATCTGGAAAAAGGAGATCTTAGCAAGATGTGGAGCCCGCCCATGGGTGACAAACCATTAATTGGTGCAAGAGGTGTATTGGATATGCTCCAGCACTATGCACTATATGCGCAGCAGTTTGGTTTGGGTTTCAGCAATTCATTCTCCAGAACAGCTGGTGACGGTGAATTTGTACAGTGGCTAGGAAAGGACGGCCCGCAAGAGAAATTGGAAGAAGCGTCAGAGGAAAGAAAGGGTTATGACATGTTTGATACTCTCCTGCATCCCATTCGACGAGACGGACAACCGAAGTTCTGAAAGAGGAGCTAATACTCACCCCGTTTGCTATTCGGGCTCATAGTCAAAGCCTCTTGGTCCGAGGAATTCGAGTACCAATCCGGTCCATGTGCTGGCTTGGCATGGATGGACGGCTACCCGAACATTTTCTTTCTTGGTTCGCGTAAGCTCAATGTGACGGGCAGAGTTATGGCTTTACCCCAAGGAAAATCCTGCTGCTTTCTTTGTGATTATAAAGTGCTTCTCCAGAAAAATAATACAAACGTCATTCCCAAGATTTTCTTTAAAGGGACGTAAGCTTATATGCTCGATTTGGTTCAAGCAGTAGTTCAGTTAATGTACTGTTCCGTGACTACGAACTCCTATCGCATATCATACTATACCTCCCAGTTGCCTTATTCTTTTCGGTGGACACACCTGTATTCACTTTGACAGTCTATAAATGATCAAACGGCAAAACGTGTTGAGTGGAAGGTGAGCGAGGAGTGGGCTTGGTGATGGCTCGTAGGATGATGTTGAGGATATTTGGAGTTCTTTAATGTGTGAAGCTATAAGAGAAGGAATCCAATTTGAAGTCACTATTATTTAATAAGTTGTGCCAGGTTGAATATGTTGACCTATTGGTTGGTGGCTTTCTTTCGCCTCGCGTCCGTATCAATCAGCCTTTAGTTAGTGTTAAACAAATGGGTATAGAATACGGGCAACGTTCAGGAACATCCTCGAGGACAAGCATTAAGGCGGGCCCGAAGTGCATCGGTTTATGGGCGAAAGCATTATATCCAGTAGATCTTGGGCGAGGTGGAATGTATAAATTGACTATGAACATCTTTCTTTTTTGTTTTCAGTAGAAATTTGATACTGAATACTACTTCCTGACTGCCATATAGTACAGCGATATCGGCTGACGCCCGAATCGGACTTGGATTTAGAAGCTCATGTTTCTTCCTTCGGCATAAGGTTGAGTTGATATGTCCATATTGTACATGATTTGGTAAGCGAGGGCACTTTGTTGATTTCTTTCTCGACTCTCAACCATAAGAGGGGCAGATTCTTTCTTTATATCAAGCGACTGGCGGAAGACTTTCAGAAAGGAAAGGTAATCGACTGGACGGAACAATTTGAGAGAAAGAAAGCTGGCAAGGCAAGCGTCAAAGCGCTATGGCTAGCTGGCAGCTAAACGCAGCATGCTGACTCGCCTTATTGAATGAAGCGGGAATAAGGAGAACGGAAAGGCTATGCCGAGGAGGAGCCTCTTTTGGTTAGTGAGACCACCCCCGCTTCCCTAGACACGAACCTTCATAAAAGGGGAAGGACTAGCCAATCGAATGGACAAAAGAAAGCCAGGTCTCAGTCCACCATTCCAATCAGTTCAAGGATGAAAACCAGTTTACTTTCAGTTAAGTCAGGCTAGTCGATTTGATAAAATAAAGATTAGGGTCCCTCACGTGAGATAGATTCGATCTGCTCCGAGGCTGCTGATCCATCTTCTCGCTTACTTTGAAGGGCAACTATTCAATCATTGAATTCGACCAGTGAAGACAATTCTGTGTCAATAGCCGCCATATAAATTCTGTGCTGCTTTGACTTTCCCTATTCCTAGCGGGTTCATTCCCGATCCCAGCTGAGCTCCGAAGTGAAGATTTCGTCCGTCATCGAGGATTTTACTTGCCTCCTTTACCCGTCGATCTTTCCGGTAGTCAGTAGCGAAGCGAATGCGAAAGAAGAAAAGAGAACCCCGGATTGTACGAATTGATTGAGAACTAACAAGACGAAGGAAGATCGAGAAACAACAGTGACGGATCTCGTGTGGAAGGGGCAGGCGATTGATAAAGGAAAGATCTCATTAGTCAGGGAATGTGTAAAGATCGAGTGGGTCGGGCGGAGATCCTTCTTTATAAAATTCCGTAGAATAGTCAAATTAGCCCCCTAGTCTAAGTAGCAAACCATGAATCATGTCGGGTACGGAAGTAGCTGTCTTGAAAGCGAGAACGTATTTCCTGCCTTTTCTTTTTTCTGCTTTCAAGTTGGAGGAGATTGGGGCGGATCGATAGGCCGGTCAATGAAATCATGAAAGAAGATTGGCGCGGGTTACTGACAAATCAATGAAATTCGGTTAATAACCTCTATTCTAAGCCATGAATCCAACCTCTGCGAGGACGGGATTCTATTAGTTTAGTGGGAAGAATCCGCTTGCTTAGAGAAGGATCGAATAAAGAAAGCGCAAGTGAAGGAGAGACAATCTCGCTTGAGCTGGGTCCTCCCGCGTGGGAGGGTGATAACTTGAAAGAGGTCATTGAGCCAATGCAACTAATAAAATGAGTAGTCTTTTAGGTCCAGTTCAGTATCGAATGCAAAGGAATGATTTCCCAGCCACTCGAGGAAGTGACTACTAATAGTGGTTCTGGGGGCATCTTCTGTGAAGAAAGACGTAGAAGAAGAAATTTATTTATTGATAGGAAAGCTGAAGGTTCGAGACAAATAATTGAAGCAAATCTAGCTCTCAGACGAGCTAAGACACGAGTAGAGGCTACCAATACGATTTCGTAACTAGTTGGTGCGTCCAAATAATCAAAAGAGGTTTTGTTTATACACTTTTTATCTATATAATCTATATAGAGAAGATATCCTATTTTTCTTTGTATTTTATTTTGTTGATTGAATCAAATAAAAAGAAAAAATAGTCGATTATATATAGTCTTACTAAATAATCGGAGGGTGAGTAGAGAAACTTATTATATACCGGAGTCGACGGTGTATAATAAGTTTGACCGACCTTACCTACTATTGGATTTGAACCAATGACTACTGCCGTATGAAAGCAATACTCTAACCACTGAGTTAAGTAGGTCGTTTATCATTACAAGGAGAACCATCACTATAGTATAGATGGATTAGAAACGTAATAATTAGTGTTTATAAGCAATATTAATCAAACAAACAGATCAACGAGCTATGATGTTGAATCGTGGGTGGAATATTCATCTTGCGAAAAAATAAAAGGTAGGCATACATAAAATATGTAGCACACACAAGGGAAGGGCTTTAGCTCAGTTGGTAGAGCAGAGGACTGAAAATCCTCGTTGTCTTACTCAAAGTCTACGGTTCGAGTCCGTATAGCCCTTTTTAGCTTTGGTTTTCTAAAAAAAGGAGCTATTGACCTGAGTAGTTTTCTTTTTGTATTTGACAAGCAAGGTTACTTTTTTAACGAAATGTAAGGTGAGGCTTGCATGGTATATAGTAAGTGTGCCACGAGTGCTCCCTTATATTATAAGGCTTCTGCTTCTCTCTAATAACGAGAAAATGACTCTTTCAGAAAGCAAAGCTACAACTTTTCAGTCTAAGCTATCTAAGCTAGAACTTAAGGCCGACCTCTTTTACAAATGAACCGAACCTCGATCCACATTCATCAAAGAGATACGGCCATCTCTGACGGTTGAACACCCCCTTTAGATCGTTCTTTTCGTGCTTGAAAAACGACCCCATCGGTCCGCTCCTTTTAATGGACATTCTTAGCCGCCCTCCGAGGGTTAAGACCCCATAGATCAGATCATGAACTCTTTCAGACCCTTAGTTTCACTTGGTTGGGACAGAGTTTCGGCCTGCCTTCCACCGAAGATAAAAAACCTTACAGCTGCCTAACCTGCTGACATTCCAGGGAATAGAGTCATTATTTGTGTCACATCCGATCATTCGAGAGAAGGATTTCCTGTTATCTCTCAAATTATAGGCATTGAAGCGATCGAGCGAGAGAAAGCTCGAAAACTATTGCACATGCCCCTCATTCGCCCTTTACTAATATAATAGAAGGTAAGGCAAAAGCAGCTTAAGCCCTTCCGATCACCCGAGAAGCCCTCGATGAACCGCCTATAGTATTCTAATATATACTTACTTATATATATAAATAAAGATTTGATAGTCTAACTAATCTGACGAAGAATCGTAATTCCTGCACCTTGCGTGGCGTCTCCCAGTCCACCACGGCTTGCACGCACCTTCTCTTGATCCAACCAACTCATGCCGTCGCCAATCCAGTGCCAAAGGAACTAGACCTTATGCAAAGCACCTTTTTCACATAGAGCTGATTTTCCCTTATGATCTGGAATTGGTCATAGTCTGCCAAGAGGGCTAAAAAGCGCCTAAGGATTTTCTGCCATAGTCTTTCATTAAGTTACATAGTTGTTTTAACACGTTGAGTCTCTTTAGGCAGTCCCGTGAAAGCCTCAAGGGGAGTTATTATTCTGTAATAAGAAAAGCCCCTTTATTAGTAAGGCTGTCCAGTCAAATTGAGTACCTTCACCCCCCTTGTCACTTAAAAGGTAAGAATGGGCATACTTCATTATGGGCGTAACGGAGAGAGGAACTTTCTTTCCAAAAGAGGGATTGGTAGTCAAAGTTTTCCCAGGAAAAAAAAGAACTCCTGATATTCTCATTCCAGTAGTTCTTTAGTTGAGTAGGATAGTAGCTTCGGTCGATAGCTTCCTGTTTTGAAACACTTCCCGGGGACGTCCTTCTATTCTATATAGGAGCCCTTTCTATGTATGCTTCCTTCCCAATGCTATCTGTCCAAGGGGAAGAAAAAGCTTCAGTGTGAAAGTGAACATCAGGGTCAGGCCTTTGGCTGGTAGTGGATTCTTAGCTAAGGCAGGGATGGGGATTGCTTTGCCGCCTAGTCATTTCCTGCAAAGAACTAATTATACAGGACGTCCGATACAGGAGCAAGCCAGATACTTCTTCCACCCACCATATGATGACGCTAGCCAATGAGAGACCATGACCTATGTGCCAGCCCTTACCCTCCGGTCGAGCAGAGACGCGTCACACTTTCGAGCTCACTAGCCTTAAGAGGACATCTTAATGGTTGGGTTCGGCAGTTGACTCCTTCGAAAAGATGACTACATCCGGGCTTCGTCTTACCCTTTCGGAAAGAGCTCTAATAGCAGCCTCCACTTCACTCTGAAGAAAGCTAGCTGGCAAGATTCACAGTCGATGAAAGAAGGGACAGAGTGATGGCATCCGTAAGAGAGGGAGAAGGAAGAAGACCAAGCACATGAATCAAGCGAGGACTTAGACAAATAAGATAGCCGCAGTCACAAACGAAAGCTTTTGCTAACCTAAAGCAATTAAGACAAGCTACAATAAGATTGCACTCAGTGCATCAGTCTTATTCCTGAAAAAGACTCGAAGAAAGGTTGCTAAGGTTGAAAGCTTCATCCAGTGAGGAAAAAGTTTATGACTCATAGCATTACTCAGGGGAATCCTACAAGCCATGAGACCCTTTACTCCTGAAATGGAATTATGGCCTTAAACAAGCCATTAAGACATTGGCATAGAACTCAACTACATCGGGCCTACACTCAGACTTAAGGGGCAGCCCAGCCAAAAGATGAGGAAAAGGAAGAGGAAGCCGGAGAACGACAGAAGGAAAGAACTCAACACAAGAATAAAAGACCTTTGACTACGGGCATCAACCAATTAAGATGGCGCATTTCTTCTAAAAGAAATTCAAAAGGAAATCGACCTTCAACTAAAAAAAAAGACTAGACGAAGTATTCTGCCTCAACACTTAAGTAAGCACAAGAACCTCTAATCGAAGAGATTCGAAAGTGCTTCTCTCCTGACGTTCAGAACTCAAGAGGAACAACTCTCAGAAATCTGCCTTACCGCCTCAAAAACAAAAAGAGGTACTTTGTTCCAGTTTCTCGAGATGCGTGCGGAATCTCTATTTCCCTAGAACGGTTCTCCATTCTCGCTTTCACTTAAATAAAAAGAGTTTAATATTAAATAGAAAAAGCGAGGGGCCGGAGTCAATGTCAATAGACTGTTTGCGACGTGAATCGAGTGGTAAGACTTGGTACGGGACACTAATTCCACCGCTGGATAGGAAATAGGAATTATTAATTTGCCGAAAAAGAGTTTAGTTAATGGACGAGAAGGAGGATTGCCTTAATTAATAAATAGAATCAAAACAAAAAAAGAGGGGCAGAGACCACACCGAGAACTCCTGCTTTTCCCCTTGGGATAGGGGTGGTTGACGATTCCCTTTTGAATTACTTTTAGGAAAGGGGTAAAAGGTTCTTATCTACGGGACTCCTACTTTACCTGCTAACTATTTAGCTGGCTAACTAACTCCAATTCATCTTCTGGGTTCCCGCCTGGCCGATTGATCCGATGAGATTCAGGAAGAAAGATGTTCCAATCGTGATGGTTGTTCAACGACGAATTCCTCGTCTATTTGTGAATGATTGTTCATTCGCTATTTTCTAACTATTGGATAAACTACTCGGGCTTTTAATAAGCCTTTGAACCCCTTAAAATAGGGGAACCCTAACCTAAATTGCCCGTTCATTCTGATGAAATCACTTATCTCTTTCCTTTAGAAAGGATCTTGGGAGGCTCGCTATCCCGATTTATTCGGAAGTGCAGACGGAATAAACTAATCAGAGCGAGGACCTTCTTTGAATCTTTGACTCAGTCAGCTCTATGCCCTTGTCTTGGAGCAAGAAGAGCATAAAACTGCCTTCCTTCACATTGTTCCGCTGGTCCGAGCTACTTACTTTACCTTTCTAAAAAGCTCGTGAACAAACTCTCTCTGATCCGTACTCCAACAGAGTCACTGTACTGGGCTATAAACCTTAAAAAGCATTGGAGTTGCGCCTTGGGCAGCAAGAGCAGGTACAAATTCTTCAAGCTGACGCAGACGGACTACAACTACTACATACTGGTATTTAGACTGATGGTCTGAAATCTTTCTTCAGAACTCGCTTTTGGCGCAGTTCTCACTATTCGTTATAAGAGCTTTTCCGCAAGGGGGCTTTCAAACTTATTGTTCCCTTGCTCTTCGCTTTGCCGCTCAAAAAGACAAACAAAGATTTCAGTCTAAACTAAAGGGGTTCGGGGATATCTCATCCCAACATAAAATCAAAGATGATAAATTCCTTAACTTAATTAGTATGAACCTCTTTCGCGAGAAAATAAAATGTGTAGGGAATACTGGGGGGTAACCTGGCCTGGAAGGCCTTGAAAGCGGCCATTCTCTTTCCTATCTAAATGAGGAATAGCTACCCGAAAAAAGCTCCAAATTGAAAGAGAATCTCCTAAACTAAAGGTTGCGGTGGAAGAAAGAAGAGAGCTCCCGAAAATCGTTATCCTTTAGGACCAGAACGTACAGCGAAAAGAGAGATTTCCCTGTGCATGAAGGGAGGGTGAAGCAGGCTAAGTCATAAGAATCTGCTTTCTTGAAAAGACCTCCTGCTATGCTAACGAGGGGTCTTAAGCAAACAAAGTACCAAGAACTTTGGATATTATCCCTTTTTCTGCTTGACTTTCTTTTAACACAGGGGGAAAAGACTGAGATTCATTCCCATATTGAGGTTACTAACATAACAACCCGCCTTATCCTTTCCTTTGAACAGAATTCTGTTCTCAACCAGAATTCTGGGGTGTGGATGCCCTTCCTGGCTAAAAGAATGGCTATCAATCTTGATTTACACATTGACTGCAGAGCAAAGCAGAATGAAGCTAGTGATGCGTGATGCTTAACATATCAAATTCGAGCCTAATGATGTCCTTTGATCTGTTTTCTTTAATTTGATTCAAATTATAGTAGCTATATGAGACTGACCTTCTTTAGGACAGGAAGGAAGAGAGTGAAACGAATGAATTGCCCTATTTGATCTAGTCTCTTCAATTATCGATACCCGTACATACAAGGATCGTTGTAGCTTATCTCCTTCGTCGAAGTCAAATCCCCTTCGTCTGGTGTAAGATAGACCAACATCCAAAGTATGCGAATCCAACCCCTAGCTAGGTTTTCAGGAAGAACTGCAGGTAGTCTTGGCATCCCCTCTTCTCTGTGACGATTGGGTTGTTGTTCCGTGAGTTACTGTGAGATCCTTTTTGAGTTTGAGATGAAATGTGGGAATCGCCCTTAACTGAAAGCAGGAAGCGAAGCAAGCATCCAAAAAATTCCAAACAAAAAGCCACGGCCTTTCTTGTCTTATGTTTCATATCCGAAGCTCTTGTCGTTGAAGTAATAACTACAGTTGGAGGAAGCACATTCATTATCTTAGGAAATGGCGTAACCGCAGCAATTGAATCTGCGCAAAGGGGTCCTTTCGTATTGAAATTCCTCCTATTGTCACACGACTCTGAACTCAGTTTTTTACCCTGGCCAATACCTATTAGGATCCCTAGTAAAGCCTTCATTAGGCTATCTCAAAGCTAGGAAGGAGAAGACCGGGTGATTGAATCTTTCCATCTTCTCTTACTTTTCCTCAAGCGCTAGTTCTGCTTTCACATCCGGATCGGATGCCTTCTTGGTTTCGAGTCCGCTCTTTCCTCTGTCTTCGTGCCTTACAATAAGGAATAGCATGCAAAGTGCTTAACCGGGCTCAGGATATTCTATTCATTGAGGCTATATCTGAGTAAGCAATCCCCATCTCCCGAGAGAAATCACTCTAACTCTGTCTCCTGTCGACTCTTTTTGGTTAGCGGTGAGGTAAAGAAATGAAAATTGGGTTGGTGTGGTTACCTTTGTTTTTTCCTGGGAAATTCGTTTTGAGTGAACGAAGCCATCAATCGTATACTTTAAAGCGAGGGAATACCCGGATCAAGTAGAGAAAGGCTCCTCCTGATCTGAGGAAGAAGAAGTAGCGATATGTCGCCTTATGGATTATTGGAACGGCTTCCTCTCTTTCTACCTACACATCTCAGAGCTCATACACCTGCGCATCTCACTAGCGTATCTCCTCTCTGTCCCGTAAGCATTTAGGGTCTAACTCCCTCTTCTCGGTCAGTATATTCCCCTAATCTCTCTGTCATTGGAATAGCAAAAAAGAATAGAATAGGTAAGTAATTAAGGCTTGGGATCGAAAGAGAACTTTTGCTTTGGTCTCGAGGAAGTGACTACTAATAGTGGTTCTGGGGGCATCTTCTGTGAAGAAAGACGTAGAAGAAGAAATTTATTTATTGATAGGAAAGATGAAGCGAAGAAGCAATCCGTGGAATATTCATATCCGGAAATGAGCCCATAGGGAAGTAGTTTCATAGGAGAGTAGGAAAAACTTGAATGAAAATAAGGTCAGAGTCGTTGTCTAATCGTTGATTATGGCTTACCAGGATTATTCCTTACTTGATAGAACTCCGCACAAGAACCCGTGTCAATTTGTATATGCTAAAAACCGGGCTTGTGCCCTTGTACACCAAAAAGGTCCCCTCATCGAATCATAGATAGAAAGACTTCCTTTCGTTTAGCTTTCTAAGTCATCAATACTACTTTCTGGCTACTATGGTGCTTGCTAATCCAGATGCTCCGGGGCTTTTTCTTAGTCTCTTTCAATCCAATCCGTCTCTGCTTCTTTGAACTCTTCGTTCTTTGTTCCTTGATTTTTTTGTAGTTTGTAGAGATAGATTTGATAGCGTCACGCTTTTTCTTTAAGGATCCTTTCCTTCGAAAAGTATGATCTTAAAATTGGAAATATAGCTTGAGGATGCTGCTTGGGAAAAGAATCGAAGGGAAAGCCTTTCATTCCAGAGTTCATGACTTTTCCTAGTCTTTCCTGCGGATGCATGGATCATTTGACAGTTCAAGGGCTTAGTTCCAATCCTTAAGTTTCTCACTTATCTGACGGACGGACTAGCTCACTAGTTCACGTGATTGATAGTTGTTATAGATTATATAACGACAACAACTGTCTGGCATATGCTCTTCAAGCTTTGAATGTGTCTGGGGAAAGGGTATAGGAGATTGTTGCTTTTCATTTTTGTCGATAGGACAATGGGATTTCAAAAATCTGTTCAAAAGGCCGCTTCTATTACTGTATACCATCCGATATGAACCGATATGAAACGGTCAAACTAAATAACCTAACCACGCCTGACGTGAAATGGAAAAGATTATACTAACGAACTGCAAAGAAATATCTTTCCAATAAAGAAAGTCAACTCGCCCTCACATGTGTGCTTCTACGCTAATAAACTTCTTTTCTATTAGATAGTGTGGTCTTTTATTTATAATAATCTAAAAAGAAAGACGAAGAACGAATGGGAACCTATTTAGCCCTTAGGAAAGGTTAGAGTCTAACCCTAAAATCAAAGTAGTAATCCCAGAATCGTTTAAGTAAAGTCAGTCCCCCCCCCAACCCTATAACGAAAGTTGGATGAGGTTTGTATAAAAAGGGGGCTATATAGGAGCTATATACTAGTACTAAAACTTTCTTAAGAAGGCTTTCTTTCCTGAAATCTATGGATTTCACAGTGGCTTTCCTAAGACTTCTTTGAAAGAAGGGAGTGCTCAGCTAATGATCTTCCAACTAAGTTTACAATGGAGTTGCTCTTATAAAGAGTTAGTATTTTATTAGTAATAGGGAAGAATACAGAGGTCTAGACTTATCCAGTTCAAAGTAGAGGAGAGGTGAAGATGAGAAGAAAGGTAAATCTTCTAAGCAAAAAAAACGAAGTTCCTAACAACCTTGCACTTTTCGAATAGATTTCAAGTAGGAAAGCATCGAAGAGATAAAGGACTTCAACCACTTTCTTATACCCAGAGTCCTTCTCAATGTGACGGAGGCTGGGTTCATATAACACTTCCCTGTCTGGTCGAATGAGCTTACTTATATCAGCAAACCAATAGGCAGTTGGCTATAGCTTCTCTGATGAATTAATATAGGTAGTTTTCTAAGATTTCGTTAATAAGGTTTTCTAGACTTTTCAACGACCATGGCCATGAAAGTCTAGTCCTTTTCGAATTTAGAATATAGAACCTGGATAGATCTCATAGATATAATTAAAAACAAGTTCACATCTCAGGCACCTGGTCGAGTGACCTATTGTTAAAATGAAAATATGACTAGCAAGTTCTTTGTATGAGTTACCTTTTTTACTGACGCTGAATCCTTTGTCTCGCATCCGTTGGCTATAAGAGCATTTTAAGAAGGATACTTATTTGTCCCGTCAGTCCTTCTGTTAGCCTTTAGGCTATTTTTCCCTTGAATACTCTATATGTTGCTATGGGTCCTCTTATCTCCCGGATTCTTAAAGGGAAGTCAGCAAGTTCCTGTAAAAGGTATGTCAACTAACTTTCGATTAAATCAATATTTATCAAGTTCTCTGACCTTTCTGGGCTTGGCTCACTTAAGGATTCATTCTCCCGAATCGATGTTTGTCCTGGTGAAGCAAGATAGTGTAGGATATTTCTAGCTAGTCTTTGGTTTGAGAGATAAGTGACGGAGTAAGCTCAGGGTGAATCCTTGGTTGTTGAGGGTAATCCACCTTTTTAGGGAACGCAATTTCAGAATAAGCGAGAGTCGGTAAAAAGAGACTAGAGATTGTAGAAGTATCCATTCGTTACCAATAAACTCTCATAGAAGGTGGAGAATTTTCTATTACATTATAGAAGCTGTCTACAGAGGGCTGTGATTCCTTACACTTTTGTGTTAAGGCTTGAATTCCTTGACTTATATATGCATAAAGCCCCTTTATCAATCTGCAGCCCTATAGAATCCATTTTCTTTATCCTTTTTTCTACTCAGTAAGAGTCAACAAATTCGAATAAGTAAATTCAAGCACACTCTCTATATCCGTACCCATCTAAACTGAAGCAGGCATACATAGGCTTTCTATCCAGTACTCTTTCTTAGATCCTTCTTTCCACGCTCCGATAGTTGTTGAGTTTCGAGTAGTCGATGATTCGTTACCGCTTTGTTCTTTCTTCATTCCTTCAATGAAAATGCTTCAGGTTCTACTAGACAACAGCGATAAGTCGTTCCGCTCTGTTCCCCTAACACACTACACCAAGCGAACTATGACAGACTAAGACCGAACCGTCTAACCTAGCGTCATCTGACTGGATCCGTTTAATTAATGGAGGAGGACTTACTTAATTAAAGTAAGTCTGAAGGACGGAAAAATTCCATCTGCTCTTTCAGTACTGGATATTGAAAAGAATTTTAAAGAAATTTTCACACATAGTCAACCCTAATACAATATACAATAGCTTAGTCTACATAGAGAGTTGCTTGAAGCCGATAATGTGGAAGTTTTTGATGAACGAACCCTGAAGTGGATCGCTTTCTCTTGCACGTTAATGAATCGAGGAATTGCGTATGTAAAGGGGAATCAAGATTATACAGGTAGTATCTCCCTAACAATAGGGAGTGCTAAGCGTTGGTTCAAATCCATATAGTAATTCACTTCCCGGTATCACAACATAGGTGGATGTCCCAAAAATGAAGCTTCTCCCTATCTGTTTAACCAGGGCCTACTTCTCGCAAGATCTACTATGTGCCCACCAATGCTCACTCTCCTCAACTTCCTCGTACACGAACTCATCTCTGAATCATTCGAATACAAGTCTATCAGGATTCGCCAAAAGCACAACAAGGAAGAGGAAGCGTTTGCATTTTCATCCTTTCCTTCCTCTTGAATTCCCTTCATTAATTAATCAATGAAGATTCTACTCGAGCCTAAAATTCATATCGATATGAACTCTACGAAAATCCTTCGTAGCAATCTATTTATCTAGTGCATGATCATAGCTTTAGCTATTGAACTTGCCTCTAAAGCTGAATATGAGCTTTCTTTCTATTTGAATCTGGCGGTTGCCCCGGCTCTTTCACATCGTCTAATCTTTTCTTATGTTTGGAAACAATTCTGTTGTACCGATTCAGGAAAGCAAATCAAACGACTACTACGAGTTACCAGCTTTTTGTGCTCAACGCCCTTTTCTTTTGATCTACAGTCTGTGGCTACCCGCAAGCTAAAGATTGATTGTTCTATGAGCTTCTACACTCCAAAAGACAGTAATTGAAACAAAAGGTATGTCACGCAGAGATTCTTTCTTTTGTAGCATTATGCCTACATAAGCTCTCCCTAAAACTTTACTACTTTCTCTTTTCCTTTTTGGGAAGCTAGGCGCATTCGAAGGTTTGGGCTCAGCCTCATTTCTTTTTTCTCATAGCGAATGAGTAGAAGCAACTGCAAGTGATAAGGATAGTGTATTAGACTTTATTGGTATCGTGATACTATACTTAGCAGAATGAAATGCTTTAGCTCTGAGTTCTGTTAGATAGAGATCCCCGGCACACTTGCTATATCCACTAAGGCTTCATCCCACTTCATCCTACCAACTATACCAGATATAAAGCCGTTCTATAACAATTCAAGACAACTTAAAAGCAAAAAAACGATAGCGATCGGCGTCACGGGGGGAAAAAAAGTAACCTATGACACCGGGGAGTTGCGCTTTTTCTCCCGCCTCAGCTTCGCGGGTGGGAGGAGGTCGAGAGCTGAGTCCGCACGCTCTATGCTTTTCCCCTGCTTTCCCTGACGTAAAAGATTAGCTCGTACCCCCTGTGTCTAGGGATTCCTGGGGCATGAGTTAAGCATATAGTTGATTGCTCTTTCTTTCGATTGAGCGTCGGTACTTTTGTTTTGGAGTATCTCTCTGTAGGCGTGCAAAACAACAAAGCCACTGCTCTTCGGGGCGGTGAGGTGGACAATCCCTTACTCCAGCTTCAGAGGAGCATCTTTGCATGAATCAATACTAACTCCTCAGTCAGCTGACCTTCGATTTCGGGGATTAGAGCAGAAAAACTCCGTAACGACGAAGAAAGGTTTCGCCGACGCAAGTGCCTTAGTTCTTTTTCATATTTTTTTTTGGTATTATTATATTTAAATTATATAATAATAATAATAAGCACACTTGCCTATTTTTATTTACGATTTTTCTTTTTCATTTTCACTCCCAACCCCCTCTGACCAATTTTTCCCATCCTCGTCCAAAATGGGACATTCTAAAAAAGAGGAAATTAACTCAAAAACTTATCTCTCACTAAAGGTTCCTACTGTCGTAAAAGAGTGGGCCGAGAGATTGTATTCATAGAGTTAATCAGATTAAATCTATAAAGTTTTCTGACTCTGCCTCCTCCAACTAATTGGCCATAGAACTCCCGGCGATCCGTTCGAAAACCAAACTATTTCTTCGAAAAGAAAGAAATTGAAAAAAAGTGATAACTCAACATACGAGCGAGTGCAGTCAAGACGAGATCGTCGCTTTTTTCGATACGAACAACTAAATCAAAATCAAAACCGGGTAAAGAAAGTGAGAGAATCCATTATCGCAGCTCTCACTGGGGGAACGTCAAAGCTTTAGCGGGGATAGAGAAAACACCCCTTCTAATACTTCTTTTTTTATTTCATATACCCGCTCAATGAAGGATAATAGAAATTATGGGATTCCATATATAATAATAATAATATTTCCCTACAAAGCTGCTCTCTTGAACATGAATCACCTCTTCCCATTGATTTTATCCTTGTCAAAATGAATTCAGTTAAAGCCATACCCGTTTACAATTTAAAATGTTTTGATAAATTCAAATGTTATAAGTCAGGAACGCTATGTGAATAGGGTCTTTAAGCCCTCACCCAGCATCTATTAGTTCAATCAACATACGTTTCAAAAAGAATTTGGAAGCCCCTCCCTATTCTCTATTAAAAAAAGCTATGAAAAAACTTGAGTAATGTGGAATTACTGTTACCATTCCTGTGAGCTGTAGAGTTAGTTATCCCTTATCATCCCTGGTATTCCTCCTCTCTATGAGATGTGGGATCGACCCCGCGAGCCCTTCCTGTACTGACTTACTGTATACCGCTGTTAGTGAACACTAAGGTCTTAGTGGACTGACAGAGCGAGCTGTAAAGGTAGAAAAAAACAGATGAATCAAGAGCAAGAGATAGTGGTTAGGTCTTTTCCTAAGCAAGGACGGAGCTGTCGAGTGAGGATTGGCCGAGGGGAGTCCATGATGTAGCTGGGTACAAATAACCCAGTAAAAAAAAGACACGTAGAAGCCAGTGGGGTAGACGGATCACATGGTTTTGTACTGGTCAGCTTTGAGCTGTCGAGTAAGGATTGCTCCATCTCTTAATAAAGGGGCTTTGGAACCCAGTCTTATTAGACGTTAGACGAGAAAGGGGAGTACTCTATGATGTGCGCTATATTATTGTGTCCTATTCCTGAAGGAGTGATCGGTATTAAGCCACGTGGCGATACCCGAAGGACTTTTATTTTCGCTTAGAGCTTCCAACGTCTATAAATAGAAGCTGCTTTCTCTATTTGGCAAAGCAAGGAGAGATATGGATCCACCAGTTACCACTGAAAGACTTTCTCAAATTAATCAAGTAATTCTAAATGTTGAAAATGCAAAGCGCGAACGGCAGCAAACTCTGGTTGCCTTTTTGGAACACGTGCCTGCTGCCGATCAGGAGCTGGTGGAACAACGGATACAACAGCTCCTGAACGGCATTCGAACTCTGGAAGAACAGGGAAGGACCCTCATCCGAGAACGGGACTCTCTGATTGTCGGGATGGCCTCCAGCATCCGCGGGAGACCAGGGGGAAACAACTAAGAAGTCCCTCGACTTTGATTTAAATAAGTGTCTGTAGACGCTTCGTAGTGTGTTTCTTCTTTTTCTTTGTTTGGTGGACCTATGCGTCGTGTCTTTGTTGTGTTTGCATGTATCACTAGTAGTCTTCAATGCTTCCGTTGTTCACTTTGTAATGTTGTGTGGCTGGTCTATGTGTGTGTAAGCTTCCCAATGAGTGTAACTTGAACGACGCTTTTCGTTTCATTTCATTTCACTTGAACGTCATACGTATTACTTGAAATGAGTGAAATTCAATGAGTTTCACTTTCATGAAACGAATAGCTCTTCTCAAAAGATACGTATGACGTGACTATTACGTATCTTTCCGTTCGTTCGAAGAGCGAAAAGAAAAGAGGAGTATCGTTGATAAACGAATACGTTACTTCTACTACTCTTTTTCAAGTAGGAGATTTCCGCTTCCCGTACGACAGCTCTCAAGCGAGAGTCCCTGTTTCCTTATGCGTACCCAAGGAGGGACCCGTAGAGAGAGAGAGCTAGTTGGATATCGGTTTCCAGGTAGTTTAAAGCCAGCTCTAGTCATCAAGTCAAGTCTGTACTCGTCTGCACTTGAAGCCAGTAGACTTTTCATAGGGGTTGCTTTATCTTGTAAGAAAGAACCATCATGCATGTGTTAAGCATAACGCTAGCCTTACTTCATTTCATAGCTAGGAGAAAAGATTGACTATAAATAAACTTAGGGCTCTTCGCTACGCCCCTTCTTTTATTTTCTTTCTGAGATTCAAGAATATGAGTTGAAGAGATTACCTTTATAGATCTTATTGTTGTTGTTATAAAGAAATAGGGGGGACTAATAAAACCACATAACTGATACATCGTTTTATATGCTTTTGTGTATAAACTAAAAAAGTAGCGCACTCAATCCAGTCTTCGCACGAAAAAAGAGGTCTCCTCAAATCTCGCTCGTTAAAGCGCTTTCACACTCACGTCAACCGTTGAGACCCGCATGCGCGTCTCACACCTGCGCATCGACGCCTCGGATAGTTCGTTCAGTCCCAGCAAGTGGAGAGTTCGAAGAAGAGGAACAAGGATTTTTCTGCGCATCAAACAAAACACCCCATCGGGGGGTCACATCCATTTGAAAAGCCAGGGTGGTCTCAGTACAAGGGTAGGTGGAAGCCACAAGAGCAGGTGGAAAGACCAAAGCGAGTAGTGGTCTCATGGCAAGGGCAATTAGTACGGGTTTAATATATGTCTGGATGGATTAGAACGAAGGGATGAAGGAGGGAAAGTAGCTCTATTTACAAAATAAGCGGTTAAAAGAAGTGAGGCACAGCCTTTTCCACTGTTACAGAAGCCTTTGCCGCAGATGACCGCTTTGACATCTTATATTAGATTAGCCCCGATTGCGCTTTAAAATCAATAGTTCATTGACCGCCTCTGATCTGTTCTTTGAACAAGCCTTGTTACTAAAGAAAGAATGCCATACTATAGTTTGCTTAGAGCGGCCAAACAAACCTGCATCTAGATCGATTCGTTTTCCGGTTGTTTTGTTATACCGAATATACATAGTAGGATTCAGATTCTCTGTAGATTAACTGGGCAAGCTATTCATCATTAACAGGAAAGATCCCCAAGCGGTTATTGCAAACATGGGATAGCCTGACTCTACGCTACCATCTGTATTATCTTATTCAATTGAATCTTTCATATCAGAAATGCTTAGTCGCAAAAGTCCATAAAGGGGTAGCCGCAGTAGTCTATCTATCTTTCATGATTTGAAGGGGTAGTCGCTTAATCGGCAGTATGATTTCCTCATTCCCATCTGGCATATCTGTTACAAGCATAATGCGAGAGTGTTCGACCACTCGTCTCCGCTCATTTTACCTGTTTCTGGAAAGAGATTCTATACTTGTGTTAATGCTTTCCCGATAGGGACTTCACTCAAGCTTAGCGGCCGAAAGATCTGCTCCAACGGGGGAGACTGATTCAGGAAATCGCCGGTTGGCTTTGTCCAACCTTCAAAGAAATGGGATTATTTGGGCGATTCTTTTGCTTCTCTTACGATCGATATTTCGAATGTTATAACGGCAAGATCTTACTACTTCTATTTCGACAAAGCAAAGAAAGTACGATCTGTTCATTAATAGACGCAGCATTCTCCCCTGCTTTTCAGTTTACGTACAGCATGAAACGAAAACTTACTATTTTTCAATACTACTAAGTCTGTTGATTGTTCTTGGGATTGCGGCTTTCTTTCTCCTCTACTGGTCTTCGAGCTGAATTAGATCCAGCCTTCTTCTGACAGTTCCGTTCTTTCAACTCCTTTTGCTTCTGCTTCTGAAAAGAAAAGAAAGGTTAACGGCAAGGAGTGAACCCGCTGTCCCAATAGGTTCAATGGCTGTCATGTTTGAAAGTGAAGTACGTCAGGTGTCTTCAAATCTTATTTTAGACTTCGTCTTTGTTTGATCTCCCTCTTCCCTTTCTCGCTACAAGGAGCTCTTATATAAATAACTTTTAGGGAAGCAGAAGAAAGAAAAATGATGCGTAAGGTCGCCCCTAGCCGGAGCTTTGCCCATTTAGTTTAGTTTGGTGAGAGGCAAGCAAAAATGGATTGTATAAAGGCGGGCACTCTATCTCACATATCGCGCATCTGTCTGAATGATGAACCGGTGGCATCTGACGACCGACCACATGCAATTCTTGCCTGGACCAGCAATAGCTATCCACCTAACATCTCTTTCTACCCAAGCGGAGCATCAACTATGAAAAACATGTGAACGGCCCAGAAGACACAGATGGAGGAGTTTACTATTGGACTGATAAGGTTCTCACATATCTGACCCGATCAGGAGAAGATATACAGAAAGAGGAAAGGAAAGACGGACCAGTGCAGCATGTACCAGCGTCATAATTGCATCCGATCTTAAACTCGACGCTTTGATCCCTTGTTTAACTTCGGCCCGATCACACGTAGGAAAATACGCCTTGGCAAAGCTCTGCCTGACACAGAACCAATCGGGTTTCGGAAGAGAAGAGCTAAAAAAAAAAGAAAAACTTGACTTTATAGGCGGTACTTACGGAAATGAAGGCCGAAGCTGTCCTTACTGGAAAACTTTTTCCTTGTTGGAGTGCAGCCAGCGCCTTACTTCGAAATGGGCGGATAAGACCGTGTTAAGTCGGTATCCTGTGGTAAGGTTAGGTTTCTTCACAGAGTGAGCTGGAAAACAGCGAATCTTCGCGATTCCGAACTCCCTAAAGCAAGCTTAGCTTCGTTCAGCCCATGACTGGTGCATGAAGGTTTTTCGTCTTATTCCTATAGATGGGACGTTCAACCAGACTGCCCCGGCTAAGCGCCTGTCATAAAAAGCAGTCTTTAAGTGTTGAAAGAAAAAAGACTTTTCGGGTTCTCTTTACGCCTTTAGAGAGATAGATATACTTACTCGAAGCAAAGGGGCGCAGACAAAGACTGAACTGTAATGAAATAGCCACGATCACTCCTTTCAACACTTGAAGGCAAGGGAAAGAGACTGTCTTTATGTGTCTTTCAGTGAAGCTTAAGCTGTCTTGTCTTTATGTGCATTCCTTTTATTGTTGACAGCCTGCCTTAAAGGGAAAGGATCTCAAGTCCGAGTGGAAGGCTATCCCACAATCCTTCATGAAACCCTCCGACAAGCCTATATCACGTCGTTTAAGGCACAGTAACCGTCTTCCATGTTAGATTCATCGTTGGACCTTGTTACCGTGCCGAAAAAGACGTTATAGCGACCATCCTGGGCCTTCCACGATTGTTGACCTGTCTCGGACCGGGGAAGACGTTCTTCTTCACAGGACATACGGTACAGAAAGGATCATCGTTGGATCTTGTCTGGACGGAGATGTGTCTTTCCGGGCGCAAGACGGTAAAAAAACTTGAAAGACTTTTAAGAATACATAAGACCTTCTGTTGAAAGTATCTACCCTTCTCTTACAGTCAATCATTCAACAAGTCTTCACATTGAAGACAGTAAATAAAAGGGAATCTGCTATCTGATTGCCCTGTAGGCCCCATCTCCAAACTTCTATTAGCCAGTGCTTCTTGTAGCCGATTAGATCCGTGGAATCGGGGTAAACTCCACTCTATGAATCCTATAAGAATAGAGGTAAAAGGGACAGGGAGAACCTTTCCGGCAATACGGATTCCATATCCAAAATGCTCTACAGGAACCTTCGATATCCAATCACACGTGGAACCTGCCCGTTCAGCGGTTTTCGAGACAAAAACTGGTCATTCTGTGGATCCGAGATAGAACTCCGGTCCTGCAACTCCTTCCCTTGATAGCCCTGAGAAAAAGTTACACCGCACCTCCAAAGCACTCTCTGGGAAATCCGGATCTTTCTCAGCAGGGACAGTACCAAGGATATCAGGGTTAGATAGTTTTTTTTTTTCTGGCAGTATAAAATCTTTCCAATCAATCGGGAAAGTCTATACCCGAAAGAGGGAAACCTTCTGTTTGCTTGCCATTGCAATATCTACAACCGCAGGAAAGAAAGCCCCGGCCTGGTATTTTGCCCAGCTGAAGCAGCGGCAGAAGCTGAACCCGAACCAAACCTGCCGCAAAGAAGGGATGTGCCTTAGTTCAGTCTCGAGGACGGGATAATAGGGGCGTAGCACCGAATATGTCGGAGTAGTCCCACCCGGTAGATGGACAAGCCAGTAGTACCAATCCTTGAAGCCTTTCACTGTAGAGCTTTCTTTCAATATGAGGACTAAGAAAAGGAGACGAATATAGCTAAACAGCTGCAGCAGAAAGAACGAAAAGCCAAAAGTCAAGGTGCATAGCGGTCTTTTCAAGAATAGGGGAGTACATAATAAGGGGTTTGCAAGACAAAAGAGAATCCGCTGGAACTACGGACAAGGATATTTTACTCAATTCCCCTCAACCTATTTTAAAAAGCGGAATCAAATGAAATTCAACCAGTGTGTATGTAAGACAACCTTAATTCTCTATGTTCAACGCTTTGGGCAAGCCAGAGCAAGACTTCTCTGCGGGCCGGCTATCTCCTACTTTAAATAGAGCCGAATCCCTGGAATTCTCTGATGCCGGGGATTATGTCTATTTAACTTCGTATTGCGATCTCCGCTGACGATCGTTCTTTTCTTTTCATAAGATCTATTCTTGGGCGTTAGCGTTAATATAGCTTTTCTCTTTTATATGGGATAGGGCTTTGGAGAACTCAACGAATGGAATTCCCCTTATGTTATATCTGCACTAGTACCAGTCTAACTAAGAGTCATCTGCTAGGCCAGCTTCCTGTGAGTAAGCCAGTGCTAAAGAAGAAGGCGTCTGAAAAGCTAAAAATTCATTGGGATAGATGCAGCGCCAATTGTAGCGGTGAGTGCTAAGTACTTCGATTAATAGTTTGCAGGTAGAATAGGAATAGGCTTTTTTTTTCTTTAGAGTAAGACTCTTTGCTTGCTTCTTTCTAAAGCTCAGCGGATGAGTGGCCGTATTCGACACCTCTTTCTCTTACGGCTAGTGCGCTATTTGAGATAGTTTCAAAGGGGTGTAACGATAGAAAGTTTTGAATCAATAATTCCTCAAAAGTCATTGCGTTTACGTTTAATACAGTTACTGCTATACCTTAGGCCTCAATTAGCAGTCGTAAGGCCGACATGTCTTCATCCCGAAATAAGTAGAAAAGAATCTCGTCTGTTTGAAAGGTAACTTGAATTAGTAGTCGGACTGTGAACCATTGTCACTCGTTAGGCCTCCCAATAGTTTTGATTTGAAGGTATGAAATCACGCAAAAGACTTCCTGGAGAGGCTGCGAAGCTTAACACCTATTGAGGTACGGAGTTCTCGACTGAAAGGAGAGGAGAGCATAGCGAACACTTTAAAGGAGCAGTGCAGTAAAAAACTGCTAACTCCACTGTTCGCCCAAAATCTTTTTCCATTACCGAACGGAAAAGACACGTATGATGTGAAGGACGCATACGTACCGGATAATAATGTTCAATTGCTTGGCAATATCTATGAAACTATAGTGTAATTCGGCGCCGCTAGTCCGCATTATAACCACCTTCTTCAAATTGCGTTCACCTTTTGGGGTGGTTAATTAAAAAAAAGACTTCGAGTACCACCCCCCCGGATGCAGTCCGTTTTAGAAAGACGAGAAGGGCGAACCGGGTCACCAAAGTTACGATCAGGAAGGCTGAAATCCAGATAAAAGTATCCGGAACAGTCTGGTTCGAATCCAGTTCGTGACAAGGCTTTAAACATAGAATTTCTCGACGGGTTGAAGTTTTTATTGAGGTTCGAAAATTCTACTTGAATTTTTTAAGCATGTGAAAAAGGATCCCCAAAAGAGGCCAACTGAAGAAATGGATTGTCTGGGTTGCTGCTCATCAAGCTTGAGATCGGTTCTTACGTCGATCAGGTTACCGACTTTAAAAAAGCACTACTGGGCCCGCGGCTTCTCGAAGCCAATCTCGCACTTGACACGCTGAAAGCTTCAAAGACTTGGTTTTCTTCATTTCCGCTCTGAGAGGATCGACGCCTACCGGGGACCGGCTCTATGAGCACCTTTGGGCTCCGCTTCCTCGATCGACAGTGCCGCCCTTTCCTAAGCCAATGCTGCCCACGTTCTAACACTAATTGCTTTGCTACCCAAAAAGGTAGCACACTAATCTCCGTCACCCTCGGGTCAGGTCTGGCTTAACCTTATTCCCGTCAGTTCCGTCACTCTCTTTTCTTTCAATGGCATCCGCTTTCAAAGCATTTTTTCCCACAAAGCCACCCTGCTTGCAACAGTAGATCTTGTTGATTCGGTTGAAGCAGAACAAAAAACAATAGTTGCATCCGTTAAAGACCAATCACTGGCTGCAGTAAAGGTTTATCATTGGATAAAGACCCTTCATTGCTAGCTTCCTTGCCGATTGAGAGAAGGCACCGAAGCCCTACTCGAAGCTTGGAGTTCCTTCCGTCTCTTACTTTGAGCTATAAGGAAAGGAGAAGAGGAGCACTTAGCCTTACTTAATTGGATCCATGTGCGTGCCCAGGATCAAGGGCTATGCCTCTATATAAGAGGATGAGGATCAGACCGGCTATAATTAGGTGAGGCCTAAGATAGCAAGTCTGGCTACGAACGTCATTTCACGTAGGTAGGAAGCCTTCGACTAAAGAAGGGCATGAAAAGGGCACTTCTTACGGCATCCTGCGTTGAGAGCGGTAATCCAACGATTAAGCCATTTCTGAGAGTAGAAAACTACCTATTTTTTTTACGGTGACATAGTCTTCACCCTTCCTGCGCTCGGAAGCATTTTGATTCATCCAATCCTTCACATATCGGTTCAAGTAAAAGAAAATCGCGTGAGACCTATATCCGGGGGGCAGAAGTGGCCTTACCTCTGCATTGGACCTGAAGACTCGATCACTGGCGAGAAAAGGGAATGAAATCGCTTGCTTGTGACTTTATAAGCTATAGCCGATTACCCGTCACATCAACCATAAGAAGAAGAGTTTCGGAAGAATACGCTTCCCTATTTGATAGCTGGCGCTGGCCGTGCCCCCGATAAGATCTTGTCCAGCTTCTTTCGTAGTAGATCGAGCCGTTTAAGTAGTAAAAAAGACTGAAGTCTATTCCGGAATTCAATTAAAAAGGGCTACCTTAGCCCCCGGGGGGACCGGCGCCTTCTTTTCTTTCATTTCATGACCAGCTTACCCCATTTACTGAAGGTCGAGCGTATGAGTCTTCACCCCTTCACCGAACTTTTTGAATCGCTTTGCTTAAGTTGTGAAGAGATCATGAAAAAGAAGTAAGTAATAAATAGGCGCCTTCTCACGGTGCTCCACGTCAGTGGTAGCCAAACCAATGGCTGAATCTTCTTCTTCTTCAAAGTGTTGGTAGTCGAAGACTTATTGGTCTTTGAAAGGAGTTCAAGGGCACATGACCCAAGGGCAAAATAAAGTGTACAAGTGCTCTTAAGAGATTTCACTTTCAGTGGTTAGAAGGTCGGATATAAGCTGAGGTATAGCCATGACGGTCTGGGATCGAGCCTTTCTCTTCCTCTGGTGACGTTAGTGACTTCGCTTCCCGCCTTTAATTAGGAGTTCGGGCTTTTTTAGCCAGGCCTTTTTTTCCAAGGAAAGCAGTCATCAAGCCAGAGCTAGTCTAACAACTACCGATTCTTCTGAAGACTCCAACTCAAAACGAATTTAATCCCGGCGTTCTATCACATTGATCCCTATCTGACGCTCTATTCCCTTATGGCTTTCTTTTGCCAACTTCAAAGGGGACTGACTGCAGGAAAGTAAAAAAACTTTCAAACTCACTTCATTGCATAAGGAACTTTAAAAAGCCTTTTCTCACACTGACTGGCTAGCTTGTCTAAAGGACTGCTTGGCTTGATTGAATGGGCCCTATCAACTCCTCCGCGCCGTTTAAGGGTTCACTCCTCCCTCCAAAAGCAACTAAAACTGGAATAAAGCTTTCGATCAATAGATGGCTGGGACCATATTACCTCCTAGGGGTGCACCCTATAGTAAGCTACGCCCCAACTAAAGAAAAAAATCGTCTCGGGTTTTGCGAGCGGACTGCAACCCTTAGGAATCAAAATGCATGAATGAGAATTGGCAATGAAACTTCAGAAGCTTATGTAATTGGAAAGGCTTACTTTTTTCGATTATTTGAAAATAAGGCCCGGCTAGTTGGCGCCAAACATGTCAGCTACTTTGACTTAAAGTCTGCCACCGCCGTTGACTTTTTTTATGTTTGAGGTAGTTCAGGCTTGTTTTGGCCGAGAGTTTGCTTCCAGTGCAGTGAATTCTACAATGGCGTGTTGTGTCTTTGAGGTGCCATTCGTTAAGAAGAAGCACTCTCAAGCAAGTGACATTTACAGCTCTAGCGAGCCTCGGATATCTGTCGTCTTGGCCCTTGTTCGCTTTGTCACATCATCTTTTGATCACTGCGCGCAGGAGGCGTACCCAGGTCGTTATTTCGATCGTTATGGGGTACTCGGTGATGATGTGGTCATTGCCGACACAGAAGTAGCTAGGTTGGCTCAGCACTATCCAAGGTGTTAAGATTTATTATCCAAAATCCAACATTTCGGATAGTGGTGCTGCCTCGTTGCTAAGGCTAGGGCTGGAGGGTGGGCTTAGAAAAAGGCTATCCGCTAACCTGCTATGGAATATATGATCCCCTTGGCCCTGATCCGAAAGCAAGTGGTCTTTAAGAATGATTATTTGCGAAAGGAGCACTCTCTCATCGTTAGACCTAGCAGGGAATGAAAGTCTTCAAAAAAAGCATATTCAGATAGGAGTCCGTCCTACCTTGGATAGCAGATTGACGGTCTGCAGGATAGAGGCTAGCCAGTTCCCTTTTTGGAGGTTCAGCGCGTTGGGTTGAGCTTTACTTGATAGAGTTGCCTTCCATGCATAGGATGTTATAGGTTATAGGTTCGATATGGAGTAGTACATTCCAGTAGAGTCTTTCCTCTACCGTCAGGTGTAAGCATCTCCTGAAAGAAAGTGCTTTTCTCGTATGAGTATGATCAGGATATAAAAGACGGTAGATTTTTGAGGGCGGGTTGTCTTTGTTCTTACATCTTGGAGTTGCTTTCCTTCTCCCTTCTATACCAGACCAGAGTGTTCGACGTTGGCGTCAGTGACTCCCTGGAATTAGAAGAGTGTAACACTATATAGAGGACGTTGCCATACGCATAGGTTCGCACCAGTCTTTTCTTTCGCAAACCATTTATTGTTTCTTTCCTCTTGGAATGGAGTCCAAAGTTACAGGGAGTGCTTAGGAGTCTGTGGAATGGCCATATCAAGTACTCACTTAAAAAGGAAGAGAAGGACTGATTAGAACTGAAACTGCAACTTGATTGAAAAGCGTGCTGAAAACGTTATAGCAAAAAGAAAGCTTTCTTTATCTTTATGGATAACCAATTTCTCTATAATCTCATCGTCTCACTAGGGCTAGGGATAATCCTTTCGATAGGACTTTTTTGTGCTTTTAAAGCCGAAAATTCCTATTTCTTAAATAATTTACATGGGTTGACTTTTAAGAAACTCAAAAGTGATTTCAAAACTGGCCGGGAAACGGATGGAAATTTTAACTTACCCGAAGAGCTCAATTACTTTTATATAGTTGAGCGTCTTCTTTCTATCGACGAGCCTATTGAAGACCGCATTCTCGGTCTAAACCAAAGATATTTGGACCTCATTAATAATGGAATAGAAAGTGCCTACTTTCTTTGTCCAAATTATAGATACTTATGTGCATGTTGGGGTTTTGTAGGCTTTCTCATATTCAGTCGGAAGAGTTTAGGTAAGACTTTGTGGTAAAGATGAAAAAATGCTCATTAAGCTACTAACGGTAATGATGGCCTTAATGCAATGCAAGTTTAAAGTAAACGTTATTTTTGATTTCATTCGTATTCCGATCATCAAAAGGCAAGTTCTTACCACTATCCTTTTGAAGCGGATAGTGAACAGTGCTCATTCCATAGATAAAGGAAAAGAAAAGCAAACTCATGTTTCCACTCCATTTTCATTACGAAGATGTTTCACGTCAAGATCCGTTGCTCAAACCGAATCACGCCAACGTTATGGAAGTTCCTGGATTGTGTGAAATAAGAGTAGTACCAAAGGCAGCACCTTCTGATTTCATAATCCAAAATGGAAAATTGGCTATGGAGATTCCGTGCGGTCAGAAATTAATACAGACACACAGGGGTTCGACAGGAAAGTCCTTTCGATCCAATCCATTCTTGGGGTCAAATAAAGACAAAGGATATGTCAATGACCTAGCACGACAAAGCACTCTCCGAGGGCATGGAATGTCTAATTTTTTGGTCAGAATCTCGACAGTAATGTCTCTCTTAGATTATCTGGTCGAAATACGGGAAAACTCCATTCAATTCTCGATGGAAACGGAGTTTTGCGAATTCTCCCCGGAACTAGAAGATCATTTTGAGATCTTCGAACATATTCGAGGGTTCAATGTGACTATTGTCACTTCAGCCAACACACAAGATGAGACTTTACTACCGTGGAGCGGCTTTTTGCAAAAAGATGAGGGAGAAACTCAGTAAGATGTCGGAAAAGCGAAATATATGAGATCACAAACGTAGATTGCTAGCAGCTAAAAGACGAAAGCTTTATAAAGCCTTTTGTTTTGTAAAGATCCCGATCTGGAGTTTAATACGCGGGACAAACATCGTTAGTTGTTGTCCAAGTTGCCTTCAAAGAGTTCCTTTGCACGAGTAAGAAACCGATGTAGTTTCACGGGTCGCCCTCGGAGAGTATATGAGTTCTTTCGAATTTCTCGTATCGTTTTTCGTGTATTAGCATCTCGAGGTCCTTTAATTTAATAGGTATAAAAA
>Ga0268247_10000019_pt1:40000-85000 | contig 94987 bp, 51 predicted proteins | sample AgamicOrMae_FD_200245 | JGI IMG/M metagenome (GOLD analysis project Ga0268247, IMG submission 200245) | Agave microbial communities from Guanajuato, Mexico - Or.Ma.e (v2) (version 2) | ecosystem: Host-associated > Plants > Phyllosphere > Phylloplane/Leaf | place: Guanajuato, Mexico...
TGAAGGAAGTATAGAGAAATTCCCTTCTGGGGTATTCCGAAGGTGTAACCTAGCCAACGAAAAAAAGGGCCCGATACTGAAACGAGAGGTATGAAATCACAAGACCGCAGGGAGAGGTATGCAATCACGCTGTTGACTGAAAGGAGAGGCTGCGAAGCTTAACACCGTACGAGGTACGAAGTTCGCAAAAGACTTCCTTGAGAGGCTGCGAAGCCACCACCTATTGAGGCACGAAGTTCGCTGTTGACTGAAAGGAGAGGCCTAGAAGCAGCTCGACCACCGGGAGAGGAGCGAAAAGCCACTCTTCTAATAAGGAGAGGAGCGGAAAGCCAAAAGACCGCCTATTGAGGAGCGACCAGTTGGTTCACCAAACTCCGACCCAGCGTCACACGTTCTCCAGGTCCGAAAGGATCCAGTGCCCAACTACCGACTCCTCCCGGAATTGCGTTATCGGAGCCGAGCCAGGAATAGCCGTTAGTGGACACCCACTACTTTGAACCGGTTAGAGAGGCCCTCTTTAATACATTAAGAAAAGATGTTCACAGGGGCCAGAAAGACTCGGTCATAGGAACTGCAACTACCTACGCGCTGGTAAACGAAAACTATCTCGACCGGATCAGAGTATACAACAATGTCGAATCAGGCCGCCCCTTGCCTTGAAAGAATTCACACGCGGCCACCAGCTTTCCCAAAATAAGGGGAGATTTGCTGCTTACTGCTCACGAAAACATCCGACCTATACTATAAGTCAAGTCGTCCGCCTATCTTTCTGATCTCCTTTCCTTCTATTCATCATTTGCCTTTGACCAATTCAAGGTGAAAAAAAGGGGTAGAGGGGATCGATTGAGCTCCGTACCATCAGAAAAAGAGAGAAGGGTTGATTAGTGAATTACCACCAATGAGGGATATCCTGCAGTCCCGTCTGCCAAAAGAAAGAAAGAGGTCAGTCGACGACAAAGAGTAAGCTTCTTTCTTTTTGGTTCTAAAGCTTTTTCCCATGGTAGTCCCGAGTCCGAGTCTTCATTTTCACTTCGATTTCCAGGAGAAGAACTATGTTCAAGAGGATAGGGAATGACTGGCTATCTGTTTTCCATCTGACGGAACTGGCAATCAGACTCACTCTATCTCTTCTTTGCTCTTTCCCCTTCCCTGACTGAGCCAATGCTCTGAAAACTGGACAGATAACGAAATCGACTAGCTTGAACTGTATAGCTATTGCCAGATATCATATATCAGGGAGAATCCTTCAAGGAGTTGAAAAACGAAAGCAAAGATACGTATTCGTTTATCAACGATACTACTCTAAGTGAAAATCCTGTCAAACTGCTTCCGATGTTCCATCTTTCAAAGGTAATGCTAGGTTAAGGTAATCAGGACTGGAAAGGAAGGAGGGAATCAAATGCCAGTCTTGAATCCCAACAGCATAGCTAGGTTGGAAAGGGATCGACTCGTTCTTATAAGAGAAACTGGCAGATCACTTCGAATTCTCTTTGCCCGACTGGAAAGCTTTCAATCCTTCCTTCGCTTCTCGGCAATTAGTGGTATCAGTGGGACGGCAAGAGAGAGAGAAGCGAGCGTAAAGCCACTTGACCGAATGAGTTTCACATAGTGAAACGAATCGAAAAAAGGTAAATAACGGAGGGAAGACTCTCTATTACTAGCAAGCGCAAGCAGCGTAGCCTATTGGGGACTAGCCGTTTAAGTTCAGGCAAAGAATGGTCTCCGGAGTGGGGATACAGAGCGGGAGATTATATACTATATTGTAAAATCTGTCTTTGTCGCAGACCTGATGCTGAGCCAGAACATTCGATTAGCGCTCAGGCACTATGACTAGATAAGTCCAACGCTGCATTGATGAGTGATCGGCGCACTATGAGAGGAGAGATCAAAGCTCGGTATAACCTTCTCTTTATCTATTTCTTCAAACAGAAGCGACGGGAATGACAGCAACTGGTGTGCAGCTAGATTCATTCTAGAAATAGGCAGCTAATTCATCCGCATCTGTTGAAGGCAGTTCATTAGCTCCATCAACTGCGGTCAACGCGTAGAAAAGAAAGGTTTTGATTCAAGGCGGAAGCTGCGGGTTCGAGTCCCGTCAGTCCCGATGAAACAAATACAATAAGAAATCCATCCATTCTTGCAGCGTGGAACTCCTAAAAAGAATTAGCAGGGGTACGTGCTTTGATCTTTGAAGAGAAGCAACTAGTTCGTTATACTATTAGACTCATCGTTCACTCAACGAACGGAATTCGTCATTTCAATAACTGAATAGTCAAACGATACGTATCTAAAACTCATTTGGTGCTTTCTCATTCCTAGCGGTGAAGTTGGCAGGCTCCGCCGAAGCCTATAAAATGTGAAAAATGTGAAATATTTAGTTCCATCTTTCCCACCTATCTTGGGATAAGCGGTTACCGGAAGTTTGAAGCTGACTTTAATGAGCAACACTTCAAAGTAGGGTCACCAAAGCAGGCTCCTTTAGCCGCTTCGATTGTTAGAGCTCACTTCACACCAACAGAATCGTAAGCTTTCTTCTCCGCCAGCTCGTAACCTCGCTCCTTTCTACATCAAGATCTGGCCCTTCCCCAAGGTAGGTAGGTTTATCCTCACTCGATCGACTCCGGCTATGGTGTGATTCCTGGCATATGTACACCACAGTAGCTAAGGCAACACCGTTCCAGCTCGCATTGTATTTGAAGTTGAGGATTTCGCTTCTGATGTAGTCAGTGAGAAGCTAAGTTCCGTTTTTAGCTTTAGCAAGGCTGTGACAGACTAGTCTACGCTCAGCCAACATTCCGAACTTGTCTCGATACTGACAGTTCAGTGGATGGGATAGCAGAGAGAGAAAGGAAAAGGAGTAGTTCCGAAAGGAGACTCCACCTAGCTAGTGCGCTCCTCACCTCAATGCTACACTTCGGCAGCTACGAACTAAGACGCTTCAGAAGAAAAGCTACATCCACTACCTGCATTCACCCTGACAGGCTAACCCGAGCTTACCCAGGGCCTTACCGCCCGAACCAGCAAGACTAATGTCTACTTATACCTTTGAGAGGTCCACTTATACTATTGATAAAGTCTCTTAATTAATAAGGCCCCGACATGCGTCTTTCAATAGGGATGGTGACGAAAGATCGAATCTCAGGCTAGGTTGTAAGCCTAAGCTAACTTTCTCATTTGAAAACTTCTTTGAGGCGGTTGTACCGGTAAAAGACATGAGAATAATCTGCATGAAAATAGGCGCTTTAACGACATTCGAATAGAACGACTTCTTACTCACTTAAGGCCGGTTTTAAAGCAGGGGCTATCAACCGTAGGCACGGGATGCTAGCTTCAGGTTGCTTTTCTTTCGCACAGAAGTTCCATCCTCCTCTCTCCGCTCCAGCCAGTGATCCACTTCGAATAGAACTCAACGTTGTGCGCTAGGTTTCAAGGTCTGATAGGGGTTGGCAGAAGAAGTAAAGGAAAGAATTCCCGATCTCCTATAGTTAGTAGTGATTCCGTCAAGATATCGAGTAGTTCACATAGATCGATCATAGGCCTGCCTGTGCCTTCAGACGAGAAAGAAAGAGTAGAAAGATGGGTTTTCTTTCGATGAGGAGAGGTATGAAATCACGCTTAAGACTGAAAGGAGAGGCCTAGAAGCAGCTCTTAAACCTATTGAGGTACGAAGTGACTCAATAGGTGGTCGAGCCAGTTTTCACTTCCTCCAGCCCTGTCACTCGTTACGTTTAACGACTTCACTTGTTGGTCCGTCTTTGTCTTCAAGCCCATTACCCTAACCAAGCCTTCTCTCCGACTTCTATTAGTGGGGAATGACGATCGCACCCACGTTCAGCTATCTATTAATGCGTTCCCACCTGCATGCCTAACCGCTAACTAAGGCCCATCCTAATACAGTCCTTCGTCATGTATGTATCTTTCTCATTCCCCGCTGTCCTTGCTTGGCTAGCGTGCTTCGAAAGCGCACATGTAAGATTAAATAAAAAAGGACTGCTACCATAACTGCTAACAAAGGGAAGAAGGAAAGCGGATCAAGACAAGTCGATAGACAAAGCAGACAACCCTAGTGCAACTTACTGTGAATCTCAACTCCTTTGAAACACTCATATTCTCTTTTCATCTCTCCTAACGGTGCTGCTGCTGCCTCGTCCATGGTGAAGCAAAATCACGACATCCCCAATCCTGCTTCTTTTGGTCTTGAAACTCCAATGGTTTCCACCAACACAAGTGAACCAATCACCCCCCCACAGCACCGAATTCAAGCTTCTCCGTCTCAGTCTGCCACCACCAATGATGCCAGGCCTTCTCCTGGTTTTTCCACCATTGCTAGCGCTCCCACGGGCCCTACACTTCAACAAAGGCAACCTCTCCTTAGCTCTCAATCTCTGCTTTTTTTTAAAGTGGCCCGAACATTCTATTCTGCCAAACCGAGCATCTTATAGGAGTACCTATGAAGTTGGGCCTTCCAGTAATCAATCTTCAACAAGGCCCAACATTCTGGGCATTGATAATCTCAAAGCGGCATTGCAGGGTCTGAACCTGGGACATTCCCCTTCAAGTCTTGTGAATATACCACCACCGAATATCACTAGCCTCGTGACAATTAAGCTGTCCACTGTTGAAGACTTTCTTACGTGGAGAACACAATTTACTGCCCTTCGTCTTTCTCAGAATATGCTCGGTTTTGTTGATGGCACTTGGCCTCCACCACCTTCCTTTGTCACCGACTTTTTTTAAGGTCGTCAACAAATTAATCCTGACTACTGCACTTGGCTTCGAATTGACCAGAGCATACGGTCTTGGCTTTTCGCAACTCTCTCACGTGAAATCATGGTGGAGGTCCATGATCTTGCTCATTCGTTTCAAATATGGGAGCGTCTCACAAATAGGTTTCTCACAGCAAGCATGGCCCGAAGCATGGAATTAAAAAGGAAACTTACAACTCTTCGAAAGGCTGAAAACGAATCCATGGAACAATACCTTCGTGAAGTCAAACTCATATCTGATTCATTAGCTGCTTTTAATTCACCGGTGAGTGATCAAGAACTTGTTCAATACACTCGGTTCGGGCTAAACAGTGAGTACGAGAATTTTGTAACTACTGTGAGTTACCTTGGAAATCAAATTACTTTTGATGAGCTGCGATCGCATCTTATTATGCATGAGCAAGGCATGATGCAACTGCGTGATTCTGAACCTGTCTCGCATCAAGCTTTTGCCGTAAATCAAGCCACAATTTCCAACTCCAACAATGGCAGCAATTCCAATAATAATGAAGGGGGGCGTGGCAGCAGTAACAATCAACAAAGTCGAGGTCGAAATAATTGGAGAGGACGTGGACAAGGCGGGCAAAATTATGGAGCTTACAACAAGCAGCTCAACCTGCTCTTTATAAGTGGACAAGCGGCATCCTGAATGGTAATGCTACTAGTTGTACTCAGAGTATTGTATCTCCTATTTGCTTGTCTGGTTTAGTTGCATCTAACTCATCACCATCTAATCAAAGTTTGGGGTCGTCCCCACTTATTAGTCCTTTGCCAACTTTGTTTTAACCCAGGCCACACAGCTGCTCATTGTCCCTGTTATTTTCCCGCCCTCGCCAACCCACCTAATGCACCATCGTTGCCGAATGCTCTTGCGACAGTTCCGGTGAGACCAATGATGCAGTTTGGTACCCAGACTCCGCCGCATCGTCTCACATGACAGCATCAGAAGGTCATTTTGTTGATAAAACTCCAACTATTATAAGGGAAATGCTCAAGAAAAAGTTGGTAATGGAACTCTACTACCTATTTCAGTTGGGTCAGTCACATTGCATACTTCTGCCTCACCTCTCCATTTAAAACGGGGTTTACATGTTCCTCCCGACTTAAAATAGAATTTACTTGAAGTTCAACGCTTATGTCAAGATAATAATTGCGTTGTTAATTTTGATTCATCTTCTGTTGTTGTTAAGGACAAAACCACGGGGTTCTCAAGGGTTCCAGTGAAAATGGCGTCTACCCGCACCTTTTACTCAAACCTCTATTCATGCCCTTGCAGCACTTCGAGATACTGGCAGTACTTGGCACCGACGTCTTGGTCATTGCGGTAATCGAGTCTGTTATGGTCTTAGGCGTAGTAATTTGATTATTCCTACCAAACGAGTGAAATGAAATGGAATTTAGTAACATTTCCGTCTGCTTCTCTTTGCTTTTCTTTTCTTTGAAGGAAAGGCGCCAAAGCAGAGAAAGACTTCCCTCTCACTTCGTACCTCTCCTTTGCGGGCTTTCTTCCTTGAAAAGGGATTCAGATTCTCTTGTCATGCTGATGAGGTTGGTACCGAGGGAAGAGTTGTTTGTTAACCTGCTTTGGGTCCTTTTCCACGGCGCTAGCGCTGCTAAGAATGCCATCAGCCATGGCCTGGTGGGATAAACATGCTGACTTAGTTAGTTATGCTTGGAAGATTCCCTAAAAGAGAATCAATGGGCTCGCTGAAGGCAGGAGTTTATGCTTGTATTATCCCAGCCACTTCCATTCTTGTTTTCCACCCCTGGGAAAGCCCTTAGTGACACGTTCCTCTCTTCTCTTTGAAAAGGGGAAGAGTTTAGGACAAGGCTAACGCTACAGTCGGGAGAAGAAAACGTCTACTTTAGGAATATTCTTATAACAACTCATATTCCAGACATTTCCATATACCAATCCGGTAATAATAAAGAGACAAAGCGTGACAGGGTCAGAATAAAAGAGTGACGCTCGCTTAGAGGAGGCACTCATTTATGAGGAGTACTTTTATGCTATAAACAAAACCTTTCTTCGCTTTCTTCCCTTATTCTTTTCATGCCACTTCTTGGTGCGCTCTTTGTAAATCCGAGAATTCTCATAGGCATCCAACCTAATCTCTTCAAGCTCATTTAGTTGAAGTAGCCTCTTCTCACCGGAAACTCATCAACCTGCCTACATTAAACTTTCCCATCGACCATCCTTTTCTTTCGCTAGAGAAAGCAACTAAGTAAGTGAACTACCTCTAGTTTATCTCACACTAAAGGTGATCAAGGTCTTTTACCACCGGCTGCTCTTTTGAAGTATCAAAGCTCAAAAGGCTTTCGAGTACCCCTGAGCAGCTTCCTTCAAAAGGATTTACTCATCCTTAGGAAGAAACACAGTCCCGAACGGGCGGTTGTCACCAGCCTTTACCTTTGCCACCCATTCCAGTAATGAGTGACAAAGTTGATAGGCAGCAACCAAGAAGGACTCGGTTGTATTCATGTTATCACAATAGGTAGTATACCATCTCCCCCAGGTTTTCAACTTTATACTGCGCTGCAGTGACCAGTCCCGAGATTGATGATATACTACTCATTGTGTAACAACCGATCATTGTTGATAAACTTGACAATGATCAGAAAACCTTATTCCACTGGTTGGTACCTTATCAAATAAAAGCTAGCGGAGGCAAGACTGACAAAAGACGTAAGAAGCACAGTGGCGACTAAGGGAGACCTAAGGATGGTCTCTCCTAGCCGTCTGGTGTGTTCAAAGACACCACGCCAGGATTCCCCTGACTAGCCCCTTTCGGAACAAGTCCGGAAGAATCCACTCTCCTTGATGACAGGGAACTTGTCTCCTAGCTTACTAAATGAAATGAAAAGAGAAGAGAACGTCACTAAGTGCTTTGGAAACAGAAAGAATTCCCATTAAAGTGCCATTCTTCTCTTATTCTATTTTCGAGTTTGATTTATCGCACATCGATCGATTGCTAAGACTAGTGCCCAAAGCTGGTTAGAAAGAAAGGAGGCTGGCTGCTCTGTAGCGTCACGATTAAGTCTTTTTCATTCCATAAGTCACAACAAAGAATGGTACTGGATGTGTAATTAAGAGAGATGGTATCGCTTTCACTTCCCTGGGGTAATGAGCATGCAGCTTTGTTTGCGAAGCCGATAAGCCAAGAAGAGGTAAAGCTTTAGTTATCTGTTCGACCGGAATTGCTGTTAGCTCTTCGACAAGAGCATAGGGCATGGGGCACTAATGAATTCCCCTATAATCCGAATTAGATAGAGAAGAAGGTTTCCCTGTAGCGAAAGAGGATCTGATGGAAGCCTTTGATGCCGATGCGGAAACGACCCCTGCAGCTTGGGCTGCTAAAGCACTTTAACAAAGAATAACCCTTCCTTCCAGCCTTGACAGTTCTGTTCGCGTAGTTCGTAGCTTTAGTTTGAAGGGAGAGGAACGAAAGGATCCGGATGAAATTCTTTTTTAGTTCATACCTGGCACAAAGGCCTAGTCAAACCAGCAGGCGAAAGGGAATTTTTTGAGGTTTTTAGACCCTTAGGATAGATCCTATTTTACATTATGAATAACGCATTGGACTCTTACCTGGACGAAGATGAGCGTTTGCCATCATGAAGGAATTATCCTTCAAAGGCTGTGGCGACCGATGCAAAGATCGGTCCGAACGATAAGACAACGAGTGGAATAAATGAGTTTCACTCAAACGACGAAGAAGGAGTTGAACTTTTTGAACTAAAAGATACGTAGATTTGAGAAGTATTAGACTCACTAAAGAAAAAAAGAGATAGAGAATATAGAATATAGATTCGTTTCACTAAGTTCAACTCATTTCGTTTCACTAAGTTCAACTCATTCCGTTCGTTGAGGTAAATATGAAGTGTTGGAAGCTACTGCTAAGGGACTCCCCCTCATCTATAAAGGATAGGTAATTGAGAGAGAATAGGGCGATAGCCCGGTTTTGATTGAATATCCTTTCCTGTGCTTGAGGTATACCGAAGAAATGAGTAAAAGTAGGTAACAGAAGGGGAGGGATTGCTGTTTTTTATTAGTGAGGGCTTTCATTTTATTCAATAGTTTGGTAGGGAGTAGGCGGTTCGTATCTTTCTATGACCCCCAGAATAAGAAGTAGGAGGAGAGCTGAAGAAGTCTACCCCGGCGCGCTTCTTCATTCATCCGACTAGGAACACGTGGATCCATGGAACCAGCTTCTTACTAGTAGGAGCTAATCAAGTCCAATCTCTGAGATAGAGCTTAGTCTCTCCATAGTAGTATACTACTTAGGTTATGACTTGATCCAACACCTTTCTATCTAAAAGAAATGGTGCTCGATGAAAGGATCCAGATTCCACACTATGCTGTGGGAGCAGCTCTGCGAAGCTTCCCGTTGCTTGCTGGGCGTTCAGTGTTCTTATGGAGGAACCATAGACGAAAGGGGCAACCTTAGTCTATATGTTGCTCGTGAGCCGCCAAGTACCAGTCTCGCAACAGTTCGGTCCTTCACTTGCTGATCGTTCGCGAGTCGAACTTGCTCTCCTTTCACTCACTCGCTTGAGTTGGTCTGGTCTCTCTTGCGAGCATATTATCATATAGAAACAGGCGAGATTCGTACTACCGGAAAAGTGTCGCTAACTTAAGGCAATAGAATCCGTTGCGAATCAAGCCCCTACCTGCCAGCGAGAGGGCTAAGAAGCGCGAAGGGGATGGATGTCTGAGCGGTTGAAAGAGTCGGTCTTGAAAACCGAAGTATTGATAGGAATACCGGGGGTTCGAATCCCTCTCCATCCGCGAGGTCATAAGTTCTCTCTTGCCTTATCTATAGATAAGAACGAATCGGATCGACTCGACTGATATGATAGATGGAATGGTTGTTTGTGTTATGATTGAGTTAGGACCTTGTCTCCCTTTCGTTATCTTCCGCTCTCCTTGTATAGGTTGGGAAAGGCCCTGGCCGGTGGTACTACTTTGGCTTATCAGACATGAAAGTTTATTTACAAATTTGGTCAAAGTCATAGGACATATATCCCATGATGCTTCATGTCCAGTCTGCGGCTTCCAAGTGGAATGCTAATTAGAAGTCCATATACTATGCTTTTATGCTTTGGAATTCACATAGCTGACGAGCGATGAAGCATTCTCCTCCAAAATACGATTAGCAATTGCTTTCGCGTATTTCTTTAGGGCCTTTCCCCCATACCAAAAGAAAACATATAAAGCATCCCTTTCTGCAGCTCCTGGAACAGCCGAATAATCTGGAGTTGCTCTTATTCGAAGTAGTAGAGCGAGCTTATGTGCTTTTCATTGAAGGGAATGGTCTTTCGCAAAAGAAGTGAGAATCTCCTTCCACCTTTGATTTGATGCATCCTTGCCTAATCCGTTTAGCACGTAATCTGTAGTCATATATATGTAGTCCAGCTCCCTAATAGAATGAAGGGCAGTTGGTAAGCTAGGCGATTCCTTATATACGCGCAGCCGACCCTCAATGTGGATGAAGCCGCTTATTTCCGTCCGATGATGTGTAGAAAATGAGATCTACCCTTTTCTTATATATGCAACCACCGGTGCCAGTTTTAGGGAAGAGCTATAAAAGATACTATCAACGATACGTATCGTATCTAAACGAATACTACTCTTTTCTTTTCGCTCTTCTAAGTGAAAGTTACACTCATTAGGTAGGCTTGCTTCTCAATCTTTTACATAGGCTACGCAGCCTTCGGAAGCAATACAAGATAAGGTTCGTCAGACTTTATCATTCCTCCGGGTCAGAGGGAATTGCGAGACCTACGCCCTTCTTCCATGAGAGTAGGTAGGTATACTAGAAGCCAAGAAGCTTGTGAACAAACCAGAGAGGGGAAAAACCAAACTTAGGCATTGACTACTAAAGAAAAAGGCTCCTAGTCTCTTTATTCCATTTATTCCATATCAGCGAAAAGCGTCATACGGGCTTACGACTGTTTAGGGATTTGGCTACGCTACGACTTGTGACTTATATCAACTCACTCGTTACTCCTCTTAGAGAAACTATGTCATGAATTCCTATTGTAAGGGGCGGTAGCGTAATCCCCGAAACAATATTTGTTAAGGTAATCTAGTAAGAAAGGCAAGGCAAAAGGGCAAGCAGGTCCCTAAAACTAGCTATCTTCTCTAAGGTGCATTTCTGTCCATATAAGAGTATATTCTAGCAAACAAAGGGAGACCCAACCATCCTAACAACAGGGGATTCATTATTCCATGCTTCAGTAACCGGTTGTGGACCTTTGGATGCCAGTTTTCTATAAGAGAAATACAAATCTATCGCTCGAAATTGACTAGTTCAAATGACTAAGTCCAATGTTGGTTCCCTTGTGGACCGGTATACTCTTCTATAGGGAATGATTGAATCAAATACTCAAATACAAAGAATAAAGAATATGGTATTCATCCAGTAGCAGTAGCAGGGAGAATCTCCTTCTTTAGCTTTAGGTAGGGCTTCTCCCCTTTACGCAGAGCTTTTGGCGGGTTTTCCAGTGTTAGCTAGCCCACTGCTTTCTTGTGAGCTACCTTTAACGCTTAGAAAAAGCCTTGGAACTCGTCTTTTTCCCGTGTAGCTGCTTTCCCTTTCATTTTCTCTTTCTCTTTTCCCCAGATAGTTGAATGGGATCAGGGCATGCCTCCATTATCCTTCAGTTCGGGGGTTTCAGGGGGACCTTCGAATAGGGGCTCGGGTATTAGTCCCGTTGTCGGGTCCGCTCCGCGAGGTTTAACGAAGTCCTCTTCTTTATACGATGGTCGCCACCCGCGGCGTCTCACATATCCCTTGACGCCTTCTCCGTAGAACTAGTCTACCCAATCGTCACCTAAAAAAGTATAGCAGGACCTAAGTTACCTTAATGTGAATGAAATGAATAAGAGTTCAAAGAAGATTCCCACTGATCGATGAATTCATACTTCACTTTTTTGTAAGATCACGTCCACGCCTTAGGCACTTCAAGTTCACCTGCTGTACCGAAATCTGAAAGAATGCGAGCTATAGTCCTGCAATTAGTCTCGTACCGGAAACGACTTTCTCTGCTCTTCGAGCGATTTGAGATTCGTTTCATTAGATACGTAATGAGTTGATAAACGAATACTACTCTAGTTGTATCTTTCCGTTCGTTGGGGTATCCGATAGTTCGTATACCTTTCAACTGCCAAGCATGGGAACTTACTTATGAATCTAACCTTTTTGAATAAAGGTGAGAACCCGCTTTAAAATCCTTGTTCTGTGCGCCGGGGATAAAAAAAGCTATAGGCGAGGTCTCAAACCTATTTACCCAGAAAGAAAATAGTAAACTGGGACTGGCTTTGCCTTCCCTATGCTAGCTTTTGTGCTCCCCTTTCCATGCAAAGTGAAATTTTGAATAAATAGAAATTATATCTTCAAGAAAGGGAATCCTATCTATAGCCTTAAGCTATAGTTCATTAATGCTTCTTCCAAGCAATCGAATCAGCTAAAGCCAAAATGCCAGACTTGAGTCTCTCTATTCTGTATTCAATTCTTCTTCCTTTCAACATCTTACCCCCTAAGTCGAAGCCTTGAGTAAAGAAACTGCTATCTGCTTTCTTCCCTGTAGGAGATTTCCGCTCTATAGTTCTCAAGTGCAAGATATGAATGTTTTATGAATTTCATACGGGACTACTTACGTAGTGGGGTTCACTTTTGGCTTACCAAAAAAGTTTACTGAAGGAACTGACCTAAGCATAGCTCTCTCTCTCAAATACAAATGCCAAGAAAGGGATGAAAGGGATAAGTGGAAAAATATCCTTTCATTTCTCTTTGAAGGCCTTTGTCCTACTTATAGTATCAGTCCTCCAGCCTATCGAAACTCGTGTTTTTATTAACCAACAACACATGCACTTTGTTGGAAAAGGTTATTCAATCCACTAGTGCAACTGAAGGAATTACCTCTTATGAACCGATAACCACTGCTTGTGAACAGCTCTCCTCAACTTAAGGCGCACCTACTCTTACTAGAAGTAGAGTCTCTCTCAGGTCCAGTTTCGATCTCTAACTAACTTACTTACTTAATAGGCCGGAAGAGATCTATTCAGAAAACCCGATTTCCTGTCTTAAGAACCTGACTAAAATGAGAAGCGGTTAAGAAGACCGAGATATCACTTTACTTTTATATCCAGATTTGAACTGGACTTCAACGTCTTTGGATCCTGCTTACAACTCGTTTCACTCCACTTGAACTTGAATATCAGGTGCACTTGCAATATCGAATTTTCTTTGCTCCTTTCACATAGGCCACTCATAAGAATAAGACGTTCAACTCCCTAAAACACGTGTAATTGAGAGAGTAAGAATATCAGTGCCTCCTACATTACCGAATTCCTCTGCGCTTCCCAAGAGATTGAGGGAGAAGGGCCTTGTCGGCCACCGCTTGCTGACGATCGTCAATTTCCTCGCCAACAAACAACATAAAAGAAAATCCAATATCACCATTCTATTTTGATTCAGAACAGAAACTGGCATAAAAGCTGTCATGCGTTTATTAAGATGAAAGGTATGGGATCAGCCCCTTGTTGTTAGACGCGCAGGAGTTTTCTTGCTGACAGAACACCTAGCGCGAAAGCCGCTGCGAACAAGCTATTAGTGAATTCGGATGCGCATACGTTTTCTTGCTCGTTAGCGCTAAACTAATCCGCTTGTCAATTCTTGGTGTAATACTCACTCGGAAATGATTGGTGTCAGAATGTCGGCTATACATTACGATTCCCAAGTTCTATTGACCCTGTTCCCTTTCCCCCAAAGGTAAATTCTTCATCTCCTCCATAAATTGGATCAGTTGTCTGCGTTTTGCCGCTGAGGACGTAGTTCATCGAACATACTGGACAATATGTCGCTCCGCATCGAGATGAGGAAGTAAAATGATAAATCGCCCACCGCACTTCCGTTGTTGAGCATTTTGTACCGAAGGAGTGGAACGAACGTATGGAATGAAATGAAATGAGTTGAACTTCAACGACGATACAACTAGCGTACGTATCGTTGATAAACGAATCACGTATCTCAGTTTGAGTTACACTCATTCAGTCCGGTGCCTATGGGTTGACGCCCCATGACCTTTCCGTATTCGATTCAATCCTGTTTTCGTCTTTCATAGTATGAATAGTAATAGTAGGGGCTCCAGTAGCGAATGAAATTCATAACTTCGATTCGGCAAGAAAGACTGTATGACCGCACTCGTTAACGCAGATCTGTCTTTGTCACAGCCAGTGGAAGTGCGATTCCTGATATTTGACTATCGGGATTGTGACCATCTTATGAGATTGGCCGATATGTCTTTGTCCCAGCACTCTCTGGCCACTTTCCCTTCACAATAGTGACGCAGCCTCAAACGAGGAAGCAGCCCAATCTATTCCATACGATCAATCGGGATTCGGGGCTTTTTCATACTCCTCCAAGTCAGCAACGGGCACTACGGGTACTAGTTTCATGGTGATTAGTTTGAACCTCCCACCTCTATGCTCTATGGCAGACTGCAAGCACAGAAGCTAAGGGCACGATTGCCCTACGGGGGAATGCCCGAATGAGTGATCATGCAGAGGTGAAGAAGCTTTCATTCGACAAGAGGAAGCATCGGGGGTGGATGGAACTATACTTTACAAAAGCTATTTAGAGCGATCCCCGTAGATTAGAGAAATAGCAAGGAATTGCTACAGACATAGCAGGGGAGACTCTGACTACTAGCTGTAGGGATCCCTAGGCCTCACATTCGATTAGGGAAGGACTATAATAATCAGTGGACTGCTCGCCGCATTGATTCTTTCTTTATCCCCGGATGGATATTGATAGATTCCTAGTACCGACCTTAGGGTCAGGAAGAGAAAAGATTCGACCTGGTTCAGGTTCAACGAAAGCAAGTTTAGGGTTCATTTAGCTATTTCCCGAATGTTCACTTAGAATAGTGAAACGAATCGCTCTTCTGTCTTTTGAAAGGAACCCAACTCAAAGCATTCAGTCTCAAAGGATCTCATCGGGAAGCACTCTGTCCAGCAGCCCACTGGCTTAATGGCTTGGTGGATGTCAGAGAGGTTTCAACTCTTATCACTCTTTCTTTGACGGAGACCAAAATTGAGTTCTAACGGAAACGAGGTGCAGGATCGATAAGCAGCTCAACCTATTCGCAATTTCACTAAACCTGAGAGAATTGACATCGGAGAACAGGCCAATGGACGAGAAGAAAAAATAGGGGTCGGCCAACAACTGGCACGCTAGCCTCCCATCGACTAGGGCCAAGACAAGTAGAGGAGGGAGGTACGAGCTTCTTCTTCTTTCTCTTCCTCTATCTCTAAAAGGGCAGGGTCCCTACTTCCTACTAGACACGGAGGAAGAGTATTGGACACATGTAAGCTGCGACGGAAGAAGGGGAGTAAAAGACAATGGGCGCTTAGGTCCCTATCATCAGTTGGCTTGCCAATCAACTGATATCCCTCTAAGACTTAGGAAAAGAGGCCAGGTCCCTCCAAGTCTATTCGCTTGAAAGCCAGCCTTAGGAACCTCAACAGAAGAAGGCTAGGCTTCTTGAACGAGAGCTAATCCGATCTTCACCGGGCCTATCAGACTAGAGCTTTTCCTTGCTGGAGAAAGAGAGACTGATTGGATTGATCTCTCCCTGTAACTAAAGTAAGGATTGCTAAGCGTCATTCAAGGTATGTCTATTGGTATGCCTGTTGATTTCTTGCTTTTTTGCTAGGATTTTAGAATTGAGATATACATCTACAGCACCTCTTTGATCGAAAGGAAGATCTAGTTCTTCCGATTAGAAAAGCTAGAACCAGAACTTGGATAAATAGGTCCCCTAGAACCTATTTCCCGCCCCTTAGTGGCCGATGGTGAAGCGAAGAGGTAAGGTAGCGCTCAATAATTTCATACTCAGTCCATGCGGTCGGTCAAATGCATTTCACCAAGTGGATAAGTGTACGGTTTCCTGCCTGCTTGTAGCGCTTACCTGCTTTCACCGATTGGATTACTTGCTTTTACCTGGGACATGGTATCTCTTTTCTTGGTTATTTTTTCATATTCATATTATGGTCTAGTAGCAGGATTTGACCTTATTCTCGCTTTCTTTTTTATGTCTAAAAAGAAGGGAATGCAACCTTCACTCCGGCGGCTTTGAAACCTGTCCAATCCCATGTCTTAAGCTAAGCGATTCACCTTTATAAAGTGCTACGAATCTCGTCTATTAGTAAGATCGAACAGAAAGACCCCTACCGGACCGGAGGTTGCCCTAACTAAGGATGTCAAAGACGGGTTTCCCACTCTGAACGAAGGAATTTTGCATAAGACCATTGTACTCCTCGGTCATGGCAGCCTCAGTATAGCTGGTTGGTTCAGAGGGAGAAGCAGAGGTAGGAAGTGAAATAGAACGCGGTTCATAGCTTAGTCGATCTTGGAGGAGGAGTAGGTCTTGGCCTTGGCAAGCTGCCCTTCCTTCTTGCGGAGAGCGATTCGTTTATCAACTCATACTCCTCTTTTCGTTACACTCATTAAGTCAAGAAGGAATGCCGTCCCTCTGCTTTCTTAGTATATCTGTCGCTCACTGAAGATCAGAAAATCTCTCTCGCCCTCTTGTCGCTATGTCTTTCTCTCCTCTGTTTTCAGTCTTTATGTCCATCCTTTTTGCCTGAGGAATGAAGTAACTCAAACCAGATAATACAGAGAGAGGCTTACCCTACCTGTCGTCTTTCGGTAGGGAAGTCACTCGAGAGCAGAGGCTTTGCTGAGAGAATAGGCGGTAAGAATGAGTGTAACTCGAACGACGAAGAAGGAGTTGAACGTATATTTGAGAAGCTTATAGACTCGAAGACTATTAGACTCACTCCAACTAGATACGTATTACTTGAAATGAGTTGAACATAGTGAAACGAATCAAAAGAGTAGTAATGACTTGACTATTACGTATCTTTTAATACTACTCTTTTCGTTTCATTTCATTTCACTCATTTCTAATGACGGTTATTGAAATGAGTTGAACTTTCACGACGATATTAGATACGTATCTTTTCATTACTACTCTATCTAATATCTAAAGCCCTTCCTCCAAGACCGCTTATTCTGCTATCTATTATATAATGATTAACTTCTTCCTACCTCTGGGTGGGTCCTATCACTTGGTGAGAGATTCATTCCTGTTAACCTTCGACTTCCTAGATTAGTGAGAAGTAGTTCTTCCGGTTTTGGAAAAGATAGTGAGATCCTTCACTATATCACGTGAAACTAGAAAGATCTTGTTTCCTTAGTGAGTTCAATCTTAGTGAGTTCAATTGAGGTGGATTTTCGAAGTCTCATCTGATTCTGATTAATTTAATTACTTAACCAAGTATAACCAAGTATGCATGAGTTGCAGTCTTGTATTTTTTTCTGGCTTTTCTATCAGTTAGGATGAGTATGAGTCATCTATTTCTTCCTGACTCTTGTTGTTTTGTTCCGATAGAGAGGCTGCTAGGTCTAATCGTCTTAGAGACAAGTTCCAATCACTCTATACATAGGTCTTATCAAGCCCTAGTTTAGTTTATAAAGTGCAATCCTTTCCGGCCAGAAGTTCCTAAACTTAAATGCAAAATCGTTTAAATCACTCTTATTTAAATGAAAAGAAAATATAAATATTAAATAAAATAATATCTGCTTGCCTCAATGCCTGCTGACTTACTGGCCACCTTACTTTATCTTCGCTTAAAAGCTCTATCCCGGCGGCTCTAATAACGGCCATATTTGCTGGTCTAAGTAAGAATGCAGCCCTTAGGGAATAAAGTCCTAGCTTTGACCTTTTTATCCTAACTTCAGCCCTTGTTTTAGTTTTAGAGTTTTAGACCAAACCATTGATGGAGCTTTTAAGCAAATATCAAGTTATTGGCTTGATCGAGGATCTTTGCAGTAAGAGTGGTATGCCTTATTATTTATTTATTTATTTATTTATCTCCGTGGTGTGGTACGGGATAGCTAGAGGTTTAGTCTCGAAGCGAATGCTTCTTTATGCCCATTCCCATTATTGGGTCTAAGACAGATGATAGAGAGGAGCATGTTCACGGCCAGGAATCTGCGAAAAGGAGCAGAGAAGGTCAGACTAAGACTGATTATCTTCTTCTCCCACTCGTCCCTATCCCCCGGAATCGACTTCGTTACCTTAAGAGGTAAATAATCTTTCTTATTTTCCTAAGATTCTTTATTACAGCTTGCCATATTCATTTTATTAGGAAGTTACACATCTCGATCTATCTTTAGCATCCCGGCATTTCTGCCTATGAGCTCAAAAGTATAACATCCATCGCCGATCAGATGGTAGGAATCAGAATTACCGGAGGAAGCTTTAGTAGTTTATCTCTTTGAAGGGACTTTTTTCAGGCTAAATTCTCAGTTGCTCCGCGGTTAGTCTTCTTTCTTGAGCTAATTAAGATTGCTTTCAGGTCTATGTCATGTCCATATTGGCTAAGCGGGAATGCCTTTTTCCTCAGTCTAAGCCGAGAGTGACGGTCTATTCTATTCTAAGTGGTGAGTCTTTTCTTTTGCTTTCGTTCTCTACCGCATCAATTCATTCTCTTTGTTTGCTTATTGAACCCCGTATTGCTCTTTCTATTCATGCCTGGTCTATCCTAATCGTGTTTTCAAGCGTTATGCTCTCCTCGGTGAATACAATTTCTGATTCACCTGGTCTGAGGAATAGATCGAATATATAATTCAATTAGCAGATCAGATGTGGCATTAGTTCTATAATCCTTTAATAAAAAATAAAAAATAAAAAAGAAAGGTGCGAATGCGGGAAGGTGCCTAGCCTTTCATATGAATCTGACTCTATCAATTCCTTTTGAATTATTTGAATTAGGGGCCTAGCGAGCTACAACCGTTCACGTCGAAAACAGTCTATTGACTTCCCGAGATGCTTCTGATTCGAATTGATTCTATCTTGACTGCCCAGATAAAGCAAAGCTAGCCTTAGAACATAGAATGAACCTCTGACGAGCGGGATGGTTCTTCGATCCTCTTAGCCGCTTACGCTTAGATCAATACCCTACTGCCCCCGATGTGCAATCCCCCGTTTATATAAATGCCTACTCTATTTTTTCAAAAGGATTTCTAATTGAAGACCCTTCCTTAGACAAGCTTACCTATGAAATCTTTATTTTCCAGTTTATTGTTAGGTCTTGGAGGGCCAGTTAATTGCTAGGTTTTATCATGAATGTGTTATTCATTAGGTTTTAATGAGCCAGTGGGGGCAAGGAAAAGCTATGGGTAAGGTAGGAAGGAGGGCCTGTGGTGATTAATTATGTTAGATGCGCGGCGTATATCGAGATCGCGCTTCCTCGTTACGATAAGGGGATCTAATTTGAATTTGAATTATTGGGTCTTGAAGCTAGTCGCAGTTACTATACTATCTTAATCTTACTCTACCATGAAGGGGTATGCTGAGAACATCCTTTCTATATTTCACATGGACAAGGCCCCCACTGCAATTCCTGCCAAGTCACAAATTCTTCTTCAGGGGGTTACTATCGAAGATCGCAGTCTTGTTGGGAAGCCCTACAGTATCATAAAATCTGACCAGGCCAGACATTTCCACTGCTGTAAGCATTGCATTCTTAGTCAATACATGCACTGTCCGCGAACTGCTCATAAGTGGGAAGATGACCAAGTGTTTCACGGGATGCTATAGGTGAGGTCTAGTTCTTAGCCTACTGTCTCCCCTTAAAAAATAATAAAAAAGAAAAAAGATCTTTTGACAATGCTTTCTCGCGCCTGCATCCACTCCTTTCACTGCCTTACTACTCTCTTCTATCTACCGGATCCCCTATAGTTTTGACATGAAAAAGGAAGGCTATGAGAGTACTTGGATTCTCAGTGATCAGACCGATCCTACATAGGCCAGTGGAGAACTTCTCTAGTCTTGGCTTGGTAAGAGAAAGAAGAGAGAGAAGAAACTTCAAGTAAAACGAAAAACTACGCGGGAAAGATGTTCAAGAGACGTCATCGAAAGATTGGCAGGATTATCCACCAACATTTTAGCAACCTAATAGCCCAAAATGCTCCAGGTATGGTCCTTCTTTGCTTCCCTACATATCGCCCAGTTTGACCATCATAAGACTCAGGCCATCCTTCTTTGGATAGACGTTGCTCCACCAGCTCGATTGCTTGTTTTGCGATCTGTGGCCTTGCAGTCTTAATAGACGCTGCCACAAGTAACCATAGCAGAACTGCACAGGCCAATTCATCACATGTCAAGCATAATTCCATTAAAATCACCAACAAAGAAACTACAACACAGGGTAAGAATAATAACATGTTTTGTTCAGAGATGTGAGTGCCAACTGAATAATGTTTTATACAAAAAAAAATATGCTAGGCTAAAAGCCTTGCCATATTGATTGCATATATCCTATTGATATAAGTTAGAGGAATCTCCAAACCTTCAGGTTCATTCCTGTTGTTTTCCAACAGAATAGAATCTCTAGAGACATTGTTGTGAAGCTTAACAGTTTGACTATTTATGTTGGTTTTTTTTATTTTTGGAAAAGCCCATTAAGTTCAGTACCTAGGGGCTAAATAAAAAAAAAAAGAAAAGGTTGAACTGAATCTTCTAAGCCAGGTTAGATAAACAGATTCTAAATAATAATTAATGTAATGCACAGGAAAAACTTCACTATATCTTTATCTTTGTTGGAAGATAAAACAGGTGCCAGTCAAAAAACTGTCATGATATTGTATGCTAGGGGTGACACTCACCTGGCCAAGACCCGACATTTTTTTACTCGTTTCTTAGGATCAAATAAATCCAGTGCCTGTCTTCAACGGCATCTCTCCAATCAAGTCCTCCCATCGTTACTCAATCAGATCCATGATCGCTGTTGCCTGTTCACGTGTCACTAAGCAACTAAAAATGGCGATGCAGTTTCCAACTAAGAACCATCGAAAGTTCATGCGAGCTGGGATGACATTTCCCATCAGATAACCAACCTCATCTTAAGAAATCAAACACCCAATTAGGGATAGACTCTGGGATGACATTGACATTTTTGACAGCAGTGTGGGAGTCTTTCTCAGTCTTTTAGTGGTATATGATATTCAGTTGTGTGAAATCCAGCCAATAGTAGTTCCGGATGTAGTAGCTAAGAGCTGTGATCAGCTTATCAATTTCTCAATCCGTTCAATCAATTCCTTGCCGTCGCTTTCTGAGTTTAGCATCTGCTTTGCACACCTCAGTGCGAAAAAGAACAGTGCCTGGATTTCAATCGGATACCTATATAAAGCTTGTTTAGCTAGGACCAAGAATGTCTCAAGGTTTTAGACCTAACTGCTGTTGAAGGAATGGAATTACTGGAGAGTCGTCTGCAGTTCACACTTGGGCAAAGACGACTGACTTTGGAAGCGGAACACGAACCGATTACCACCTATTCCTATTTTCCTCTCTCGATTGCAAGAAGAAGAATACCCATCATGTGAAGTGCCAAAACATGGATATGCCCACCTACACCTTTCTTTTCCACCTTTTGCCCTTCTTCATGGCCTGTCTTTCTTTCTTCCAAATGCTGTCGCATTTGCCAGCTTATTCGGGTAAGCTAGATCTCCTTACTTTATATATAGAGTAATATGCATCGAATGCGACGCTCCTAGGAGGTGTTCGGGAGGAAGTGATCCCACTTTAGTAAGGGAAGGAAGGCATCATCATAGATCGGAGAAAGTGGATCCAGAGCTACCTTAATGCCCAAATGGTCTCTCCTTTTTCTGAATCCCCAGTGCTTCGTTTGTCAATCCCTTTCTTAGCCCAAAACAGGGTAGAGTGCGGCAAATTAGCCCTTGTTTCCTTGGAGCGGGGTACATTCCCTTATGGACGATCGATTGTATTCTCTTAGCGCGCTGTATAGGTAGAATAGTAGGGCATTGTGCATTATATCAATCAACCATCCATAGAGCTTACTCTCTCTTCCAATTATCTCAACATGGAGCATACTTGGTAATGCGCGTATCCTTTGATACTCCTGCATGGATAGCTTGCCCGATAGATAACTCATCCCTTCGTTTATGCTTCTTTAGTTGGCTATTAGTCCTTCTCCCTTTAAGGCATTCCTTTCCAATCCTAAGAGGAGAGACATTGATGAAAGGACATCTCATAGCCAGCAAAAGGAATTCCTTTGGCTTTGGTTCGCTTGACCGTGTGACTATGGTTCCTGTGGTCTTGTTCAAATTTCAAATAGAAATTTTTTGGGTGCTATCACATAGCCCTAAGCAGGGCAAGGAAGGTATCTAATCGACAACAAAGAGATATGCCAATTAGCGGCACACTGACTATAAACTGATTTTCTATTTTAGATAGTCAGTAGTCTTTATCTTAGTTCTTTAGGGAGTAAATGACTCGGTCAGGAACTGTTTTCGATTGATTTTCAATCTTATGAGATGGGAGGAGTAGCGGAACTGCTAGCTTGCCGTCTGTTTCCTTTGTCGGTGCTGATTTTTGCAACCTGTAATTGGTGTTATTACCTTTCCTTTTTTTGTTTTTGAGTGGTTCTTAGCAACTTCTTCTTAACCATCTATACAGTGCATGAGCTTACGTCGCACCTGCCACAGTAGCTTCTTCCTTCACACCACAAGCAAGGAAGTTATCCTCAAGCTCTGGGCTAGGTTCTCTTCAATCACCTGTGGAAGTAACTTACTTCTACTTCTTCCAACTTATACTTATAGTCAGGTTATCTAGTCAAGTTGCTTATCTGAACTCTCAAAAGGAAAGGATTACTCTATCATTCTGTCTTCTTTCTCACCGGAACTGCGGGATCTCGTTGAAGGTTTGACTTCCTTTCCAGCACCAATGGACACATGAGCATCTTTTCCTTAGCTCCCAACAATTGCTTTGCTTTCCTAGCAGCAGTGGAAACAAGAACATCCAGGAAAGACCGGTACGAAAGAGCTCAACCTCTTTATTTAATTAGGAAATGGCTGGTGACTAACGAACTAGTGGGCATCCTCATTATAAGTTTCACTCCTGATCCTAGACCGAAAAGAAGTTATTGCTTACACTTCTTTTTGGTAGTACTCGATTGCCTTTCCTTCTTCTTCCTTAAACTTTCATAAGGAAATTGCCTGCCTTCAAGCTAATCGAACTACCTCCTTACTTAAAACTTAAAAAGAAAAGGCCGAAATAAGCTAGCAAAGGAATAGGTGTTCCGGAGTACTTGTGTGCCAGCTTAGTTTAGACCATCATAGTTTACAAAAGCGAATCCACGTAAAAAGCGATTGGCCAGCGAGGCAAATCCTTTCCTGGGTCCTGGGCAAGCTATCCTTTCTAGGCAACCTACCTTTACAATCTCGCTCGCTCCTGTAGCTGGGAAGGACTGGGGCTCCAGTGCGGTTTATTAGGATTGAGAAGAGGTCCCTTACTTCACTCCAATACAAAGAAGGCGAAATAACTCTATATTAATATTAGATAGTCCCCAGGCCCAATAGACTGAGATTAGTCCCTGCCCAACGAGAAAGAAAGCTTTTAAGAGGGCTATTGCTTCCGTTAAAGCAAATTACATTACAGCATAACCAAATAACTGTTTAGCTAGTGATGGCTTTTCTTGTACTCCATCGATCAATGAGCTAAAGACATGGCCAACGCCTACTGCAGCTCCTGCGCCAATGAATTTAGCACTCGTACTTCGCTACCTTTCAGAGACTAAGAAAAGAAGATTGACTGATTGTGTCTGCTAGAAATGCTTTACCTAACAATGAAAAAAAGAAAGTGGGGAATGAATTCAAGTAGATATAGAAATCCTAGGCTCCCACATTTTTGATCCTTCAGGTAGATCTTAAAGAGATGAACGCGAACGGAAAATTTATAGAGACCAAGACCTTCTGTATTGGAATATTCTATAAGACTCAGGAAGGAAGAAACATTTTGCGGTATCGTATAGTTTAGAAAGGAGCGATCTGTTCATCCAACTATAAATATCGTAAAGAAAGCAACTTTTACGCATTGGAATAAATGAGTTTCACTTGAACGACTTCAAGTAATGAGTTGATAAACGAATCAAAAGAGTAGTAGGTTTGAGATACAACTAGATACGTATTGCGGTTATTGACGCTGAATCTCCGCTTCTGCTTCTGCACGGATATCCTCTGGGTCGTCCCTCATCCGTATTGGCAAGTCCGGGCCTTGCCCTAAATCCTTTCGATCGTGCCTGGTAGGATATGATATTCCTCATTAGTGTAGTTTGTAGAGAATCCTTGCCTTTATGCCTTTGATCCCGGGCGGTTTATAAATCACTCTTCTTTCCTTAGTTAAGGAGTGACTCACATGATTCAAAGGTGAATCACATAAGCGTCAAAGAATCTTCCTAATGCTCCCATGTCCGAATCCGTACTACTTTACTACTTTCTCTGACGCTGCTGCAGTAGCAAGCAAATGCACTTCAGTATCGAAGGCTCTCATTTACCAGTTAGCTCAATAGATGCGAAGACCCACATTCCCGCTTCTTCGCCCCCCTCATCCTAAGCTAAGACAAGGGGCCTCGCCCTCTTGACTTGATAGATCAAGAAGACTACAACCTATTATCAAACCTGAACGAAACTAAAGACGTTTCCAATACTGGAAGCAGCTCCGGCTCCCATTGATTTTGCACCTTCTAACATAAGGAGTTGAGAATTCTCCTCACGCTTTTTTGTACTTTTATATTAGAGGCCCCCTTGGGGGTAACTCCTCCTTAAAAAATTTGGTTAGTAGTTTCGGATTCCTCGGCAGATACTCCAACCACATATTCAAATCCTCTTCAGTCTCCGGCTCCAAAGCATCCTTTATTACCCTTGCTGCATGCTCGGAGTAGCGGAGTATCTCATCCTCTTCAGTTTGACACTGTTGCCAGCGGGGTCTCCCACGTTCATAGAAATGACGCATCTGGGATCGAACCAGTCGGTGTAACTCATCCCTTTTTTGGGCTGCCAACCCCGGGGGACCCCTTTCCCCCGGCTGCTCCGCTGGCGCGGGATCTTCAGCAGAAGCAGGAGCCGGCCCATTCGCGGATGATGCGGAATCAGGCATTGGCTCGAGGAGGACGCGCTCCTCGAAGCTCTCCCAATCCTGGGACGTGTCCCCGGCAGCCAAAATAGTGGCATCGGAATGATGGGGCGGGTTGGGTGGCATGGAGTTCCCATACATCCCCCCCGAAGAAGACGGTGCGAATTGAGAAATGGCACGACTAAGGTCGTCCATAAATAGATACCCGAGCGAAAGGAGGCAGTTTTGTATTAGAAAAATAAAAAGAATTTTTAGAAAAAGAATAAAAAAATGAACATATTTATTAGGTAGATACGAATGGATGAAAAAGGATTTTATCCCCTCTTCCATCCAAGTTAGACGCATATAAAGCGTCGCAGCATATCCAATTTTTTCCATGACTATCTATCCCTTCGTCTTCATTCACTTCAAGGCTGGTTCTGAACGCTGCGTAACATCGAAGTAAACGAAAAAGAAGTTTAAGAGGCATCTTCCATTCATATCGATTTGGGTTTTTCTGCACCATATTTTGATCTGCCTCTTCTTCGATCCGGAATTCCCAGCAAATCCTTGACTCCTCGAATACAATGGGATTTCACACCTGGCGAATCTTTCACTCTACCTCCTCTTATTAAGACCATAGAATGTTCCTGCAAATTATGACCTTCGCCCGGAATGTGAGCAAATATATCATGTCGATTGCTCAACCGTACTTTGGCTATCTTACGTAGAGCTGAATTAGGTTTTTTCGGTGTTCTCGTTGAAACACGCGGGCGTACTCCTTGCTTCTGGGGACATTGATCCGAAGCTCGAGTACGGTCCGTGCGCCGTTTTTCTTCTCTACCATGACGAATCAATTGATTTATTGTAGGCATCGCTCTTTCCTTTGTCCTTCCCCCCTTTTTTTGCCCTATCGCGTCTTCTTACTCCCGATCCAAAGCACCCCTTTTCCATTCATAGAGAAATCCTATCGTTAAAATCAATAAAAAGGCCATCATGGACCAAGATCCAAACGGATCAATCTTGTTGAGAGGTACTGCCCAAGGAAAGAAAAAGGTTACTTCCGGATCAAGGATAATAAATAAAATTGAAACAAGATAAAATCGAATATCGAAACGACTTCTGGCATCACCGAAAGGATCGAAACCACATTCGTAGGCCGACAATTTTTCTGGATAAGTCGAACTATTAGAAGAAAATGGAAAAGGAACACCGAGTGGGATCAAAGAAACTAGCAGACTGATCACTAAATAGATGCAAATAGGCGCAAATTCTAACATAATGAACATTTTTACAATAAGATTCCCTCCAGACAGAAGTTTTTCCTGATAGGAGTAGTGAAGAATGTTAGTGAGTTGTGTGGTTGTTGACCAAGAGACAGCATGGGACGTTTGGGGCCTTTTCTCTCTATATTATATATACGAAATTTTTGAGAAGAAAGAAAAATATGCTCCTTTCATGGAAATGGACTGATTTAGCGTCTGAAAAGCTATCTTTAGCTATGATTTTTCGTAAGAAACAGCATTTTGTTCTGCTGTAGCGGACTCGGAACTGTATTCATTTCTTAGTTATAGTCTCCATACTGAGAGACAGGTTGACGGTTCAGCTCCTTTCCTTTGGAGCGTTGCTATCCCATTTTTCTTTTCTTTGTTTAGGTAGCTTTTTGTTGTTAAGCTACCCTACCAAATTGCTCTCGTTCGCTCCTCCGTTAAGAGTAGCTCTGTTCGCTTTTTTTCTTTCATATTTTGTCTTTTTCGCTTGCACTATCTTACTTACGCAATTACTGATTGATGTTATATATAAGGTAGATCCCGTACTGCGGGATTGATTCATTGAGTGCAATACTTAAAATGATAATGCAATAAAAACGGAGAGAATGCCAACACTTTTCTGTGTTGCTCTTTTTTCCCCAAGGGATCGAGGGGTGGCTCCTGTTCTCGAAAGAGCTCCCACTTTTTTTATTGCATTTTCGCATTTCACATGGGCTACTGATTTTAGAATGAGCGCTACTTTTCCTGTCAATCCAGCTTTCCCTGACGCATTTTAGGAGGTACTCTATATCTACCGCGCTGTCAGTATCTGGCTTTTTGAGCATTGGATAGAGTGCATAATTCAAGGCGGGAAATCCAATCATTGTTAAAAGTGCAAGGACTCGCCTTTTCCATATGAATAGACGATAGCTTCTTTTAGTCCAAAAGCGACCTGACGGTTTATGATATTCGCCAATTGTTTCTGGGCTCTGGAAAGTCGAGTGAGAGGTAAAAAAAACTGCATATTTTCATCCTGGGGAATCTCTGAGCACGTGGGCTTTTTCTCGAGAACATCAAAAAAAAGAGAGACCAAGGACGTTAGTTGTATAGTTGGATTTTTCTGGACCATAACAGCCTTGGAGCGGTACATTGGTTTATGGATACGCCTAGGCGCACCGGGCCATAATCCGCCCGTTGCCGGGCTCTGATGGACTCCTTCCTGTTGAGGAGCCACCAATGATGCGTGCTCTTTGTCACTACAGACCTCTTCCAAATTGCCAGTAAAAAGGGAATAAGGCTTTCTCCAGATCAACTTAGACACAAATCAAAGCGTCTTTCCCCCCTTGTAATTCCCGCCGTTCGAGCATCCATCTTCCAAATTTCTTTCCCAGATCTGTGAAAACCGATTAAAATACTCTACTGGCATCCCCGAAAACCTCAACCAAGCAAAGGTCTTTGCAATCCGATCATTCGCCTCCATGAAGTCCGCCATTTATGTACTGTGAGATAATGGCCGGCGATCATCCAGGGGCCGCCCGAAATTACTTTGTTTGACATAATTTTCTTTTTCATTCAGAAAAAATAGGACTAAATAATAGCCACACTCAAAAGAAATAATGCATAAACCCCCTTACCCAGATCAGTTTCATCTTATCCTGTAAATAAAGCGATAGATTTGCCAAGTAATTTGACGATACCCAAGGAGCACGTATTCTGCGCAGTTGCACCCTCTCTGGTCGTCATACTCCAATACTTGCACTTTATGAAAAAAGTTGTTCTTCTTGTCTTAAAATCTCATTGTACTGCCCCATGAGATCCTTTTCCAAACATAGCTTCAAGGGGTTCGAGGTAAGCTTGACTTTGGCATCCGAAAAGAAAAATCTCGAAAGAATCTCTTTATTGTTTTGGAAATAGTTTAATCCCTTCTTTCTGTAAATGCTTTAATTTCCGACATAATTTCTCCATTCCCTTGCCTCAGGAAAAGAAAAAAGTAATCGACAACTAGGATTGACAAAGGCACGATCAATCTGTTCCCGGATTCTGGCTAAGCCTTGTCGATTGTTCGTCCAAGTATAACTTTCAAATCCAAGGTCAATCCAATCACAATCATCCTTTGCGGCCTCATTGAATTCCTGGAACCTTCTTTGGGAGACAGCGGCACCATCAGAGCTCCCATGTCGTCAGAAATCCAATCTGTGGTAGCTTGCAACCGAAGAGGAGTATCCCCTCTCTCGTAGCACCAAGAAGTGTAAACGCCGGGTGATTTGGTTGGCTGTCATGATATGTCCCAGGTTATAGACATTGAACCTCTTGCCCCCCAATCCCAACTGTTTGGAGTTACATATGAAGAAAGGATTCCCTGCTGTTTGGTAAGGAGAAAGCCCGATCTATGTTGGCTCGAATGATGAAGAAGAAAGGAAGGTAATAGTACTGGTTTACGTTTATTTCCTCTTTCATACGCAATATCTTTATTTAAGTCGAAGAACTCTTAAACTTAAAGCTTTCACTTTCAAGTTTTAGCTTGGCTTTAGACTGCCTAAAAGGCCGGACTGAGTTCTTGAGCAACGGCTGAGTCCTTAAAAACTTTAGCAACGGTTAGTTTTTTTTTGTACTTTTTTTTTTATAAACGAGTCTTACTATACGATTTTAGCCTATTTATTGATTAAAAGCTTACTTCTTTACCTAAAATAAGCAAGTTTTTAATCAGACTTGAAGACTTTAATTAAAAATCCTTAGAACTAAGACTAAATGTTTGGCAACTGACACTCGAACTCGCTTGCAGCAACGGCGGTGCCACGAGAAAGTCTTAGAGCGGAATATATTAATGAATATATTGATATTATATATATAATTAGAATATTGCCATTCGTGATCGAATACAACCTACCTAGTTGCACGCCTACATAACAACGCCAGGTCCCAGACATTTAAGGTACATAGTCACTTGAGCTTTGCTTTAGGAAGATGGTAGGTATTATACTCTATATGTAGTTCTCAGAAAAAAAGAGTCCATCTGAATGGCGCTAAATCAATAAGACTGAGAAATTCGTGCCCTTGGCGCACAAGCACTTAGTAAGCTAGTTCAAAGGCCTCTTTAGTTATAAGTTTACGCAGCAACTTTTGTTGAGGTTTTCCTTGGTCAAACTCCCTATATCCTAATATCCAAGAGTACTAAATCCTAAACTAGTTTTCAAGTAATTCTAGTAAAAACTAGGAGAATACCGGATATGTAAAGTGATAGTTTACTATTTGTATCATTAGGTTGAGCTGCTTCATTATTCTGAAGTTCCAACAGCTCTGATGCTGCTGATTGTTGTACTTGTGCATTAGTATTCCCATCCATGAGTCCTGCTGAGGAAAATCCTATATTGTTTTTATCCACAGTATCAGTAAATAGATAGATTAGTATCTCACGTAATTCATTAGAATGATTAACTCATAGACGCAACGCATCCCAGGTAATAAGGAGGACTAAAGACCTATGCATATTTAATTTACCCTAGCAACAATTTCTGGGCAAAATTTGAATTTAGGTAAGATCATAATTAATCATTGGTTCTCCATTAGGCAATGGAGGCAAATGATTTCGTATTATGCAATACAGCAGGAGGATTCAAAAGCTTCTCATTTCTCTCATATCGTTGTTGATATTTCTTATGTTTTCATATAAAAAAAGTCTTTTTGCTATATCAAACGGATCACGAAGATGCGGCTTTCTTAAAAGAACATAGGCAGTACTGGATTGACGGCCAGAAAACTTCAGGAGCATTGGGTTAGGCAGTCTGGAAGCGCTACTCCTTTGATAGAAAAGTACGTATATTCTATTCATTGGAACTCGCCTTATTGAACTAAGAAAGAATTACAGAGCTAGGCACGAAGCATAGTATTTATTATTACTATGTCTTCTATTATAAATCATACTTTATAATCTCTTTAATAACTTAAAGAAAGTGTTTAACATAATAATCCACTTTATCAAGTAGTATGGTGCGCTAAGTTTGATTTTCTATTTTAGATAAAGAAAACTCATATATCGCCCATTCTGCATCGTTGATATATTTCATCGTCTTATTAACAGGTTCGCCTAAACTGCATGGACTATTTCCATTCGGATGTGTAGTACATACTTTATACTTTTTCAATAAAGGTTTCCTTGGCCACCTTTAAAAGGAATCCAAGATCATTAGATGTGATTGCGGCAGGCTTTAAAAAGGCTCTGGGGCCACCATCCTCCACCGTAGCAGCAGCGGTCCTAAGAAATGGCTTCTTAGAACGATCCTTATTGGATCTGGGACTTTAATAAATTTGATAAATAGGAAATTCCTTTATCCTTATAAAAAATAGCCCTCTCATTATTCGGGAATAGAGTTGCCAGTAACCTTTGCTAATAGCTAGCCTAAGACAATAGGAATATAGGCTATATCACAGGTCTGGTGAAGGTGAGCTCCCAACCTCCAAGGTTGGAAGGGAGAGATTCATCAAAGATGAAATTTGCAGATTCCGACTCTTGTCATACGCTTTCATGCTCGGGGACAACGAGTACTTCTTTACGTCACCCTTAAATAAAGCGTAGAAAGGTTAAGCCCTCTTCCTATTTGAAATAGAGTGACTATCTGCGCCAGTCATATTTATGGGATATTTTCTTCTTTTTGGTGGCTAGCAGAGCAGGGTAGGTAAAGTATAGCCATTCGTTATATCCTTCCTTCTAATCTTTTGATCCGGATTAGGAAGTCCTATTTCTTAAGCTAGGCTAGGTAGGAAGTAGTTGTTTACTCGTGTTATTGGGAAAGTTCTATTCAACAGGACAGTGAGGTAGCTTGCCAAGCGAGTTACATACTTTGCTTTGTATGAGTATATAATTCTATATTTATTTATCAAGTAGTTTCGTTGTAGTAGCTTTTTTGATTAGATCCTTCTTTATTGTAGACAACCTCTGACTCTTTACAGATTCTTAACAGAAAGGCAAATGAGAAAGTGTTGGAAGTTAGCGGTAGGGCATTCAGTGAAGCAGTCTTTCCTGCTCTTCAAGCGAGGGAGCGGTTCTTTCGTCAGATTACCTCCTACTCATCCCCTTAGACTTGATAAGCAAGTGAGTAGGAGAGTGTTAGAACGTTATCTACGATCGTACAGCTCTAAAGCTTTGCAGGCGGGTCAGCTTGTAGTTGGCGTGTAAATAGTCCATAATAGTCCATAGGAGAAAGGATAGAAAAGAGAAGGTCAGCAAGTGATAGTAGCTTCACAAGGTAAGGTTAGCTTTAGCCGTTTTTAGCCTTTACGCGAAGATAGCCCTGCCTGTTTTCACTCCTCTCGTTGTCACTCGAGCTGCTTCGCTCCTCTCCCGGCTAAGGTCGAGTGGCTTTTCGCTCCTCTCCTTTCAGTCGAGTGATTTCATACCTCTCCCGGTGTTAAGCTTCGCAGCCTCTCCTTTCAGTCAACAGCGTGATTTCATACCTCTCCCGGTGTTAAGCTTCGCAGCCTCTCCTTTCAGTCGAGAATACCAATATTTCTAATATTTTGATTAATACGTCGTAATCGATCGAACACTGCTTGAAAACGGATGTAAACAAATAGCGCTACCTTCATATCTTCCTTCGTCGTTCAATGATTTGAGGAATTCCTCATCTCTTCGCCCCTCTTATGTTGGTCGAGTCAAATCGTACCTCTTACCTCATATTTATGAAATTAAATGTCGAGTCACATTTTAAATCCCTCTCGCGTAGGGAATTCTTTCCTTCTGAGCTTCATCTAGTCAACAGAGAAGGGGAATAAGAGAATCAATGTATACTTCCCGCCGGTGTACGGATGAATAGGTAGGAGCTTCTTTACTTTAGGGCTTTAGGCCGGGGATGATAGAACCTCGACTGGTCAGCAACGAAGAGAGACGGGGTCGTCGAACAAGTGTCCCTGCTCCTCTGGTGAATTGAGAGAGTCAAACCTACTCCACAACGAAATGTGAGATAGAAGCTAGAATAAAGTACCAACAAGGCGGATGAAAGTGATCCAAAGTCCTAAGAAATGCCTCCACTACTGCCTTTCCCTTATGAGAATATTCTATAGGGACCAACAATCCATAGTGTAGAGGGAATCGAGTCCTTGAAATTCCGTACTTTTTATCTTAGTCGCTAATAGAAGAGCATTTGGCTAAGTCATGGATTTCCATATTGCTATTGATCTGATCTCCACTCAAAGATAGAACCAAAGGATCTGCCTGCGGAACGAAATTAGCCTCTAATGGTATAAGCAGTTTCGCCCGGTGCAGCTAACGAACAAAGGTCCTGTTGGAGAGACCCGGTCAAGCCATTGGGAAGAGAGCTCCTGACCACCCGACTCAGCAGAAGAGAAGGGATGGATGAAGGACTTTCCTGGCCGGATGTCTCTTTCGGCCTAGGATCTTGTGGCAGATGACCCTATCTTATATAGAAGAAAGCAACTTGGAAACCACCACCATCAGTCCTTGAATAAAGTAGCCACCTATTCATATAGAAGCAAGTGTAAGCGTATCGCTAGAAGCAGAGGGAGTAGGCCGCAGCAGATTAGAAGCAAGCGAAGTACGCCACCGGGGGAGTCTTCTATTCATATAGAAGCAGGTATTAGCTTGGGCTGCAAGCGATGTACTAGCTTAGAATTCCAACGGAAGCTGAAGCAGGCCAGTCATTCCCCTACGATCCTGTCTCAGAGGCTCCAATCCCGCGTTCTAACGAGGCTTTGGGACACCTCATGGGAGGCTATCCACTGCTGGATAGATGCCTTTGGCGGCTAATCCTCTATCAAGTACGGTAGTAGCGTCTAAATGTGCAAATGTCGTGGCAGGAGCGGGATCGGTCAAATCGTCTGCAGGTACATAAACTGCTTGAATCGAAGTTATGGACCCTTCTTTTGTAGAAGTAATTCTTTCCTGTAACGAGCCCATTTCGGTACTAAGAGTAGGTTGATAGCCCACAGCGGAAGGCATTCTACCCAATAAGGCGGATACTTCAGATCCTGCTTGTACGAAACGGAAGATATTGTCGATAAATAGAAGTACGTCTTGTTCATTAACATCTCGGAAATATTCCGCGGGCAGTCAATCCAACTCTCATACGTGCTCCCGGCGGTTCATTCATTTGACCGTAGACTAGAGCCACCTTTGATTCCGCAATATTTTGTTCATTGATAACTCCGGATTCTTTCATTTCCATGTAAAGATCATTTCCTTCACGAGTACGTTCACCTACTCCGCCAAATACGGATACGCCCCCATGAGCTTTTGCAATGTTGTTGATCAATTCCATAATGAGTACTGTTTTACCCACTCCAGCTCCCCCAAATAGTCCGATTTTTCCTCCACGGCGATAAGGGGCTAAAAGATGTACCACTTTAATTCCTGTTTAAAAAATAGAAAATTGAGTATCTAACTGTGTAAAGACGGGCGCAGATCTCTGAATAGGAGATGTTGTGCAAGTATCTACGGGACCTAAATTATCAACAGGCTCTCCAAGCACGTTAAAAATTCGTCCGAGAGTCGCTCCACCGACTGGAACGCTTAAAGGAGCTCCTGTGTCAATAACTTCCATTCCTCGCGTTAGACCTGAAGTAGCACTCATAGCTACAGCCCTAACTCGATTATTTCCTAATAATTGTTGTACCTCACAAGTCACATTAATTGGTTGACCAGCAGTATCTCGACCCTTAACTACCAGAGCGTTGTAAATATTTGGCATCTTGCCTGGAGGAAAAGCTACATCCAGTACCGGACCAATAATTTGAGCGATAGGCCCCAGGTTTTTTTTTCAAGTGTGGAAACCCCAGGATACTGATATCTTGGCAGCATTCCGAGTAACTCCTCAACCTGGAGTTCCGTCAGAAGAAGCAGGGGCCGCAGTAGCTGCCGAATCTTCTACTGGTACATGGACAACTGTATGGACCGACGGACTTACCAGTCTTGATCCTTACAAAGGACGATGCTACCACATCGATGCCGTTCCTGGAGAAGACAATCAAAATCAAAGTTATGTAGCTTACCCCTGTCACTTAAAGGGCGAAGTCTTAGAAGCGAGTCTAAAGTCATGTTTGAAGGCTACTATGCATCCTTCTTCATAGTAGAGTGTAAGGTAGGTTTGGGTATAGCAGGACTTGAACCTGCGACCATTAGGTTAAAAGCCCAATGCTCTACCAACTGAGCTATACACCCAAAAAAAGATGTAGTAGTAAAAGTAGTAAATAAGGATTGGTACGGAAAAGAGGGCGTCATATTAAAGGAGCGCGGCTCTGTATGAGGCTCGTACTGCAGAGCAAGCGAAGAAAACGTAAGGGCGCGCGTGAGCACTTCTGCAAGAAAACGGATGCGCGGCTAACGCGCTAGCTGCGCCGTTGCTTGTTCCCTCACTGAACACTTTCTAGATATCTGTCTCCATTATCTATCGGATTGCTCTCTCCGATAGCAATGGGAGGTTCAGTCAAAAGCATTTACCCCGCACTCAACTCAATGATCAAGCAAATAAGCAAGACGAATCTCTATACTACGAAATTTCGATAAGAGTGACGTTGATAGGATTCACTCATATAAGTGGTTTCATTCAAGTGAAATTGTTTTTGAGTTCAAAGAAGACGCCTCCAACAACCCACTCTTCTTCGGTTGATGAACAAGAAGAATCTATTGCCTCCACTTCAATACATTACAAAGAAGCTAGTCGCTAGTTCAAATAGGCACCCCCCAGCCGGCAATCATATGTTGAGTAGGAGCTCGTTCATCAACCTGTGAGCGGAAAGAGCAAAAAACCTGACCTCTTATTCCCTTAAACAGACAGGCACAAGCTGAGTCAACAATGGAGAGAGACTATGAATAGATCGATTCCTACTTTATCAATCATACTAAAAGAAAGTATGTCACTGCTCAAGGTCTGAAACATGCTTTGTACTCAACCCGATGATCCACACTGACGGGCCGAACCCACAAAGATGTCACTTTCCCTTGCTTCGACACCGTGTCTTGGCTTTTCTTTTTATAGATTTTTTGAATCCACAGCGCAATCGGACAGATATTGATTTTGATGAACAGACAGAAGGCTCTATATAAATAGATTTGCGTGCGGAAGAACTCTACCTGAAGCTATGCCTGAGCCCGAGTTGCTTGAGCTTGAAAGCGGTATCGTACACACAACTATTTTTTTCTAAACTAAAACCGGAAGAAGGTTCCAGCAGAAAGGTAAGCACTCGCTTTAGCTACAGTCGCAGCATAGCGCGTTAACGGTGCCCTGGAAGCTTTCCAAGTTAAGCCAAGACCACGGGCAGTTTAACAAAGGAGCAAGAGGGGATAGCCTTATGAACTGAACGAGAGTAGGTCTAATTCCGGTTTGGGGCTGAATCCAACATTATTCATGCTAAGACAACGGAGTGGGTAAGCTTACTGCCACTTGTTGCCAAGGGATCAAAAGAAGAGGAATAAACCATAGGGGGATAGATGATCCTGCCAAGGGAAAGAGAGCCAGACTGCGATGTCTATCCATAGCGCTATCCTCCTCAATCGTACCGTACCGAGCGAACCTTTTCTTCTATGTCTTGCTTGCTGGCTTGTTTTACTCTACTCTATAAACCGTCTGAATGGTTCAAATCATTCATTCTTCTCTCTCCTGAAAACGAAAAGCCTCTGCTTTTTAAAAACCTCACCCTCCGCAAAGTCTTTCTTCCTTTTCCGTCTCGTAGGAAAGATCGTCTTATAGTCTTAGGTTAGTCAAATCCGTCAAGCATGCCAGTGTAAGTGATATATTCCATAAGTGAGGATTATCCAGTAGTTGCTATCAAGTTTTTCCAGTTGGTAGGGCTTGCTTAGGGGAAGTTAGAGTTCTTTGTATGCCATCAAGTGGGTCTTCTTCTTTCCACTTGATCTCAAGTTTCCAACTTCTTTTATTTGAATGGATGCACCCTTTCTTAGCAATACAATAGTAAGGACCAACCAATGTAGTCCCGAAGGAGGTATAGTTCAAGTATCAAGCTTGAGTGCGGGCTTGAGAATATAAATATATCCAATCCGGTCATTAACTAAGACTTATTTGATTATGTCCCGAGGTATTGTATGCCCCTAAAAACGTATGAAAAGAAGCCAGTTTGAGTCCGGGAATGAGGAGTTGGTCAGTGCCAACAGGAAGGATGGATAATGCTTCTTCGTTAGAGGGATAGGCGCTTACTCAATTTCGTATGGTTTTCATACTACTTGCTCGACTAGAGTTTGGTATGATTATTTACTATTGAACTTTTCAATATTAAGGGGCGAAGGAGCTGGTGGAAAATCCAACGTAAATCTTCATTTTATTTTACACAATTCTTCTGGAATCCAATGAACAAGAGCAATTACTTAGAACCAGCTTTCGAATTTCTTGCATCGTAATAGAATGATTACCAATGATACGCTGCGCGCCTAACAGTGCATTCTTATGCCGAAACAACAATCTTAAGTTAGCAAGACTTCGAAATGCCACTTCTTCCCGTCGCATCCGTTTTCAGGACGATCTAGTCACTGGTTTTCAGTGGGTGAAATTCGTTAGTGGAACTGATTCGAGAGGGCTTGACGGTCTTAATAAAGGTTCGGATTCGGTCAGACCTTTACTGGTTATCATATTATCATACCAATTAGTAGAGCTTGCTCAAGAGAATGCCTTGTACTACTTTAGTAGGACGATGACGCCAATGAACTATTCACCAATTGAGAAGTTATGCCTAGCTCTTGTCTTTGCCATTCAAAAGTCGAAACATTATTTTCAAGCTCTTCGCCTTGTCTCCAAACCAAAGAAAATACTAACAAGAATTAGCAATCATCGCACTTCCCGGCTAAAGAGTTATTGGCAGGTAAAATAGGCGGACAAGACGTTGGCTTGGGCCAAAAAGGAGAGCCTCTTTCTATTTTTTATAATGGCGGTCGAAAAAAAGACACTATGACTTCCAGAGATTAGGTGGAATACCTGGAAAGAGCGTGACGTGATAAGTGAGATAAGGAGACCTGCTTTCCGGACGTTAAAGGATTTTTGCTTACTTGCTCGCTTCCCTTACACCCTAGCCCTACTTTGACTTACTCGCGTGTGTTTGTGTCCTCAAGCTCAGGACTCTATCTTAGAATAGGTGCAGAGACGGTTTTTATTCCATGTCTCAATCCTTAGAGCACAGCTGGGACAAGATTCACTCTGAATCGAATCTTACCGTCAAATCTGCATTTTCAATCTCATTCAGGGCATCAAATCTTTGCTAAGAACTTTATCATATTTGCCTTTCCAAGGCAAGAGAGGATTCAACCTAGGGCTGGCAGACCGACCTGCCTTATACTTCTTTCATATACATATAGCTTTCTTGTCAAAGGGGGAAATAGTTGGAATAGCAGTGTTGGGCATATAGAATTGTCTATAGAGAACCTTCTCCGATTCAGGCCACTTTCTTATCTTCCTCCTCTTGAATAGAGGGATGATGAGTAGAGTTTAGTTAGGATAAATGAGAAAGAAGTCTTTCTGCTTTTCTGTCCCGCTTGATGAAAGAGTATCCAGTTATCATTCTTAGAAAACAGAGTCAGGTGGACGTTTGAAGTTCCTGTCAACGCTTTTTCAAGCGCAAGTAGGGAGTTGATCATGCGGGACTCTATATGGAGGCAGGCGAAAGCCTTTGAAAGAAATCTATGATTGCTCCTTGAACTGACTCGCCTTTTCTCCCATCTACTATCTCTTGATATTCACAAATAATGAATCCGTTTCCATCTGTCTTTGTAAGAGGCCTAGGGATCGATGACTCCGACCCCCAACCAAGAAGACTAAAGATGGTTGACGAAGTCTCTCCCTTATATGAAAGAGGAGCTTGAGCGGTAAAAGAAAAATCTTTCTGCTTGTGCCCATGAAGCAAGAGAGGTTTCGTATATCCACGAAGAGAATAAAAGCAAAGTAAGTGATAGAAGCTGCTAACTCAAACTCAAGAATCGCATAATACGTCATCATTTTATAGAAAAAGTGCAGCGGAGAGAAGGAAGTCAAAGATGGTTGAGAGGGGATAAGCTGTGAGAACAAGCCAAGCAGAAGACATAAAATCATGTTCACTCTCTCATCCTATCCGTCTATTGATTGTGTCAATTTTGTGCTAAACAGAGTCGAAAGCAGCTTGATAGCTAAGCCAGAGCCAAGGATTTCATAGTGGGATGCACAGATAGCCAATTAAAGTTAATAAGGCAGTTTTCTTTCTAACAACTGAGAAGGCGCAAGTTCGATGTCATCAGTCAACTAGGGTAAGAAAAACAGAATCCATTTAGCTTATTCACAATCTTGAGATACCTCTATTAAATATTAAAGTATATAGTCCACAATCAATGAAACTAGGAAATGACTGTGAAAGGGGCTAACTGGGGTGATCAAAGGAATCAACTCTATTTTCTGTTGAGCCTTTTCATTCTTAGATAGAGGCTTCAGATCAAAAGCGGAGTTCTTGTTGACTACATCCTATGCACCTTCCTTGATAAGTCCATACTTCTATGATGTGAGAAGAGGAAAGCTTAAACCAAATATGTTAGTGAATACCTTCAACGAGTAAACCATTCATCGCTTGCAAGACCTTTAGGTTAAGGCTTCTTTTTAAGAATCTATTCGTCATATAGAGATATGCAGCTAGACTACTTCTAGCTACCTAAGCCTACCAAGCTACTAACACTTTAGTCTTCTACTAGCTAAGCATGGTCTACTAGGCTTTACTTTACTAACTGCACTACTTTGGCATCTTTACTTCTATGCTCCTCCTTATCTTGACGGATTCAATTTACCATAACGAGTAAAGTTGCTTGCTTGTTGTTCCAGAATTCGAAATAGCCGGGAAAGTCTTATTGATTGATAGCTAGGAGGAATGATTGAAAGGAAATTCGCTAGTCTTAACATACTTCGCTTCACTAGAACGGTTCGACAAGACCGGATAAGAAGGTTGTACAGCATGAGCTACGGAAAGCATTTCGACAGATAAAGTACGATCTGCTTAGAGACCTGGTATGAACCAACAAAACCATATTCCCGTGATTTCCTTCTCTTGTAAATAGAAAGCTCTTTCTCGATAAATAGCTTTCGAGTTTTGTTTTTATTTTGATAAATAGGATATAATTATTTTTATAAGAAGTCAAAGTAAAAAAGCGTCCGTTCACTATCGCTTCTCTTCTTGTAGTTGAAGTAGTTTAAGAACGAACTTGCTTATAGCTTCATTGAGAGTGAGTTTTTTTTTGTTCAGTCTTCCTTCATAGAAGAAAAAAATCATGCTTTTGATGCAATGCCCAAAGACTCCCATTTCTTTCTTGGTTGGACAAAGCCAAGCGGTTATTTCTGACAAGTCTTTCCTCATTTTTTTTTAGAGCAAGAAGCGGAACTAAACTACTAATGCCAGTATGAAATCTCTCATTTCATTCAAAAGAATGCCGACCTAGCTTCCATTGCTGAAGTTGGAGCTGCTGTCGCTCGGTTTCGCGGTCTATTTATACATATAAATACAAATGTAGTCGCGCGCCGAAGAGCCCGTTGCCCGTCTCGTTTCAGAGTATGCTCAGGAGATGGACATTCAAAATCTTCCTCTGCTCAAGGGGAGCTGCAACGTAGGCTCTGTCTAATTGATCTTTATTTAAATAAACGACTTTCTTTCGAACTTCCGATCCAGACAAGGGAAGGGCGACCAAACGGAATCTCCTCAACTCATTCATTGCTAGATTGAGCGGAGTTTCTTTCTTCTCCTATGGATAGACATTTTATATTCCCGTGGGGCGGGATGACGAAGAAATAAAGGTTACGTATATTTGCATTTTGCCCCTATCGTAAAAGCTAGCTCACCAAGTTCCCTATAGATGGAACCACTTTCTGGGGTACCAGAGACTGTCTTTTTATCCTTTAGCTAACCTGCTTGCTGGTACAATGAGACTATACCTAAAACCTGCGGACGAGAATGGTTTCATTGACAACCACATTCAGAGTAATAGTCAACATGATTCATCCGGCCGATTGAGTCAAATCCTCTTTACTTAGGGTTTTCTGCGATACAAGTCGTCTGCCGGTCCAAGATAGGCCCAAACAGATCTGCCCATTGTCAAAGGTGACATTTACCTTTCACTTTTATCCTACAACAAATTTTGGCGTTATCCATCTTTTTTAAAAGATTTCCTCATTAGGAGCCAAAAGATTGGCAATCCGCAGCGCAGGCATTAAGGTAAAAAAAAAACAAGGGGTGATGCTCATCACCACATGGGAAGTGCAAACTTTTCTTTAAAGTACTCAAAAATTGAAAGAAAGAGCTATTACCTCAGGCTTGTAATCAAAGCGTGCCTATCCCTATTCTTTGATATCGGGACCCTTTACTTGTCCTTCGAAGAATCCCTCACTGACGAACTTGTGGCCTCCGACTCTCATCCTTGGCCCTATTCTTCTTGGACATTTGTGCTAACTGGGTGGAGGATGAATCCTAGCTGGGGCCACCTCCTCTTCCCTTTGTCTATCCCTTCTGTCATTTGTCATCTTCTTCTCAGAAGCCCTCGTACTCCCTTGAAGTTCTTCCGTATGTCCTCATCTTGTGCTTGTAAAAAACCTCTTCTCTTATTGGGATTTTTGGGAACTTAGATAGCTAGGCTATCCAGAACTACACTCGGCTTGATCCTATCCAGGAGGCAGGTATGTAGGCAGATCTATCATATACTGTAAATGTTAACGGAACTCCGGAGATAAAGTAGGAGCTAGCTAGGGCAGTTCACGAAGGGGAACAAAGTCTCGCCTTAGGCTATTTACTATTTTTCTCTCTCTTTCTCTTTCTGTCTTTACTCTCTGTCTTGTTGAAGACTTATGGTAGTGGTATCCTTGCTTGGTGGATTGAATATCTCTTTCCTTGAAGTCGCCTTCTTCCTCTTCCTAAAATCCATTATAGTATTCTTAGGCTCCTCTAAAACGTTGACTAATGCTTCTACCGTTACAGATATGCTCTCCTAAATAAAGACCTAACCATTTACATTGGTAGTTGATCTTGACGCTCTCATGTTCAAAATCTTCTGTTAGAAGACAACCTAGGGCACTTCAGGATGCGCAAGCATAGAATCCTATGAGGAAGAGGGAATCATCTTTCACTGGGGCGAAGCGCTTAGTGGAAAGTAAAGGACTATAGCCAGAATAGCTTTCTATATGGGGGAAGGGGACTCTTCGAATGCCATCCGTCTTTTCTTTCTTTTAGTAACGTCAGAAGGCGCGCAAGTGCTTTATGTTTATTATTGAATTTTTTAATGTATTACTTGAATCAGATAAACTGTGGCAAGCACTTTTGTGAAAAAGCTTTCGGAAATGACCGAGTCACCCCTCTCTATATTTTCCATTTCCATTCGAATATCTTGGACTTTGGAAAGAAAGATAGAGTCATTTATAGGGTCAATTTGTTTGTTCCTATTCATTTATCTTCCGGCTTAGTTGAATTGGAAGATTCTCTATTTCTTTGTCGACACCCGTAAAAAAATCTACTTATACATTATACATTAGAAGAACTACAGATTGTGGAAGTGGGCATGTCCAAAGCTGACGACGATGCTTGCCCTTTAAAAGAACCCTTTTTCCCAATCAGAATTTGTCTTCATATGAAGGACTGCGGGGATGTTTTCTCCGGAAAGGATATATCGTATCGTTTCTACTAGAATCTTAGCTAGGTTTACAGGACCATTTTTCGTAGAAAATAAAATAGAGCTCTACACCCGATGGAGCTTGTTGCCCCTTTGGGGATGATCGAAGATAACATTTCCCATTCTGATACAAACGAATAAATATACATTAAAAAGCTAAAATGGCTAGAATCAATATTATGATCAAAATTATATTCACTCTCATTTTGTATATTCTTATACTCACGAAAGGATATTGTAGCATCGGCCGCAGCCAGAACAATGTAAGTTTAGAATACTCTCTATTCTCAGCAGAAGTAGAAGAAGTAGAATAAGTTCTAATAGGAACAAGCATACTGTTAGACACTCAATTCTCAGAGATTTTCATTTCAGATCTGACTTTGCTACGCTATAGGAGATAGACGGGGATATGCTGCATTTCGCCCAGCGTAGCGTTGCCATCCCTGGCAATGGGTGTTGTTGTAGGTGTACCATTTGTTCTTTATCCATTTTTTAGGTGAGCAGTAAGCAGCGGACTAGACTAAAATCACTCCCGTGGATCTTAGATCCCTCTCTCTAACGTATTCATATCATAGTAGATCGAACCGGCTATTGGGATTTCCGGGGAGTCATTAGCAGTATATATTTCTTGGTACACATATTCTAAGAGAAATACACATCTTTTATTTAGTTGGTACACCTTTTTCGTTGGTCTATATCGAAATCTCAGACGGATACGAATTCTTCTTTGGAAATGGTAGACGCATCTTCGAACGCAGATACGTGGAACAATCAGCAACGGTTGGATTCAAATCCGCTCTTCGTAACGATTGATTCACTTCTCTTACGATAACTCAATAGCTGCCTTGTTCAGAACAACTGAGAGGCTAATTTATGAATTCTTGGGGCTTAGTTCTATTCAAGATTAAGGCGAGGGAATTGACTCTGGGCCCGTCAGTGTGCTGCGACTGCCTTCTCTCTTTTGGCTGTCGATTGCATGCAGTTTTCCCGATTTCAGGCTTTCTCCTTTTCGCTTCCATTCTCAGATAGATAAGATAGATACTATCTGTATAATATAATAAGGCATAGACGACCTAACTAACTGGATTGCTAGCAGTGAGAATAGCCGAAGCTGATAACCCGGAGGAATTCCCTTTGTTATCGGAATCAGGGTACAAGCTGCTATCGAATAGGCGCTGTGATCACTCTACGACTTTCTGCTTGGCTTATACAAACCCTTGTTCTGGATGGACGATGTGGTGACGCTCCAGCCCACTTTTGGATAAATAAGGAATGCATTTGATTCCGTTGAAGGTCAAGAGCTAGCGCATTGAAAGTGAAGGTGGCCCTATTAGATTAGAAGGGAAGGAAGAGCTGTGACATACGTCATTTTCATGAATGCCTGAACGACTCACCAACCTTTGTTACTGAAATAACGAGAGAAAGTCTTTTTTGTCTTATAACGGATGGTTGTAATTAGGGGGTTACGCCCGGGGAAGATATCCACCCCTTTTGAATTAGGCTTTCCTGACTTTCAAGTCAACGCAGTAGGAGTTTCAGTTCCTGGTATTGGTTAAGGCAAAAGAGCATCATCACGTTCGGAGACAGGCTTTCTCCCCAAAGCATATTATTGCTTGTTCGCCATAGCTGAGATAAAGCAAGAAACGAAACTTTAGTTAGGGTCATCGTTTATTTAATCCGCCCTTCCACTTCTTGAGCTGACCCAGGCTGAGTCAAGGCCATTAAGGACCTCGAGCCGACTCTCGTCTGCGAGGTTCGTGTGTCAAGCAAGTTTTGAAAGAGGGTTCCTAGTTGTCTTAGTTTGAAGTGAGAGAATGAGTTGAACTAAAAGATACGTATAGTCAAGTGATACGTATAGTATCGTAATACGTATCGTCGTTCCCAGGCGAAGTCGTTGCCTTTTGAATCAAGAGATACCCGGCAAACGACATCCAACCATGCCCCTTCCCTCGTCTTGGGAGATGAGAGTTCCCTTAATATCATCTTTCCCTTTATCCGAGATATAGTTTTACCAGGGCATAGACGGAGTACTACTCTTAGGTTGAATTCCCTTCTTCAGGTCCAAAAGAGCGTGATGGAAGCGAGAATAAGGTCAAATCCATGTTCCTAAGTCAAGATGAAGTAAGAAAAGGAAACTGAAACTCATCTCATGAGAATCTATAGTTTATAGCCTGAGACGAAAGCATTGGGACTTCTCCTTGCCTGTCCGCTCTGAATGGAACAAGGAAAGTTGCACATTGACAGAGTTGAGCAATCGTGGGGATACCAATTCTTTTTATCCCTATGGAACCAACCACAGTCTTATTTTCCATACCTCTTCTCGACTACTAAAGGCAAGGTAGCGGGAAAGCTCATCTCTTGCCCCCTTTAGCGGACCAATGAATTGATCTCGAGCGGAACCGTTCAAAAAGAACGAACTTCCAACCTATATAGCCTATATAGAAATAACAGGCATGACCAGTCTTTTAGGGAATAGGGAGAGGAAGAATTTTCTAGTCTCGAGATAGGGATTGATTTCATAAAGTACACCATATATAACCCCCTCTTTTTTTAATCAATTAACGTTTACGCTATGGTCTGATGAATTTTTAGATGATGAGAGCGAGGTCAAATAACGTAGAAAGAGAGAAAGATCTACCTTGGGTGAATGCCATGTCCGAATGTAGATAGGTGCGTCGACGAAGTATATGCTAACATCAGGAGCAAGAGCATTTTAGATATTGCAGGTACTGATTCATCCAACCTTGGTATAGAGACCATTCAAGAAAGTCTCGCATACCAGGATATCAGGATATGGGAAAGCTGGCATGATCGGATCTTTAGGAGCTTTAGCTCCCTAAGACGATCGATGACTCTCCCGACCACATATGGTGACGGGACAACACCTAAAGAGACCGCAAGCCACAGAGTACATGGCTTAAAAGCAATTTACCTCATAACCAGCAAACGTCTCAAGCGCTTTCCATGCTTAGACGAGCTGAGGGGACGTGAGATTGCCTTGAATCCAAACCCAGCTAATCGCAGTTGAGTCGAAAGACGCAACGGCTTAGGTATGGTAAGCACATAGCTATACCAACCAAGCGGGGACCTGGATGAAGCGATCTTCTTGATAGACACCGGAGACACATCACGTGTCAACCGATCTACCCGGAAGCGCTTGGCGAATTCACAAGCCCCTTCTTTAGAAGTGGAAGAGATAAAGAGATATGGACACGCCCAACTGATATAACAGTTGAGAGTATGTCATGGCAACAGCGATAACAATATCCTCGCGTACCTGTCAAAGACAGCTCCCGGGTAGCACGTACCACACCATATTCTGGTGTGACAACGCGCCACGAGGAAGAAGATCCTATCGGTTGCCGACTTCAGATCGTTT
>Ga0268247_10000019_pt1:87500-94987 | contig 94987 bp, 51 predicted proteins | sample AgamicOrMae_FD_200245 | JGI IMG/M metagenome (GOLD analysis project Ga0268247, IMG submission 200245) | Agave microbial communities from Guanajuato, Mexico - Or.Ma.e (v2) (version 2) | ecosystem: Host-associated > Plants > Phyllosphere > Phylloplane/Leaf | place: Guanajuato, Mexico...
TTTTCCCTTTTCCTTACAGTGAGTTCCCACGGGGAAGAGAAGGGAATAGCTCCTTAGCTATCTGTAGTTATGATGCCCGCGTTAGGCCCTCTAACTCAAGACCAGCAACTCAATAAGGCCTGCCATAAGCCCACATTCCATTTTTTTCCCCGGGGAACTACTTAGAATCCTACTTCCAGACTTGACTACTAACTTGAACAAGAGAAAGAGCGGCTACATCCTCTAGCTAGGATGATCAGTGCATAGGAAGTTTTAGGTAAGTAGTAATTGAATCCCACACGGTGTTTAGGAATTGAAGAGACTGGAATAGCCTATAGACCATCTCTGGCTTCAGGAAGCAAGAAGTATGAACTTTCTAGGGAGTTATGTAATGGGTATTGGTCACGAACGCTAGGAAGAGTTGTAGCTTTCCTTGCTTTATTCTCATCTCCAGTACGGGCGCATAGAATGAGTTAACTCCAGTTTTTTAGTTAGAGTTCATTGCAGCTTGATCTGATGAACTAAAGAGATAGCTTCGGGGGACTGATCTTCTTGTGCAGGAAGAGGAAAGCTTGATGATCTTTCCCATTCTAATCATATGCTATTGATGATGCCCTGGAACTATATAGTTATACTTCTCTTCTGGGGGGAAGGCACAAGGCTTATTTGATCAATCACAGGGCAGGAACAATACTTAAATAGGTAAAATAGGGAGCCTCTTAGTAGTTGTAGTTAAATACGCAGGTATACATTTTTTGATGATTTCGAGTCTTTGCCAATTTATTTTGAATCCGTGCTCAACCTGGATAACTTGAGAACGAGTTGGTTGAGCATACGTTGAGCATACTGAGACTCAAACCATTCCCAATTAATTTTATCTTTAGCTGGCCCCTTGTATTTGATTACTTCTTTATCATCTTTAGTTGTGTAGCAATAGGATTTTGGTGCTAAAAACTTTAATGATATGATCTTCAAGCTTAAACTTTCCTATCTCAGTAGTAGATATCATATTCAGGGGGAGTGGTTGACTAAGCACAACGGAGTCAGTATCCATGTAGTAGCTATCTACTCTTGAGATATATGGATACATATATATTGTGGCCATAGCTGTAATTGCTGCTGTGAAATTTGAACTGCCGAGTTTTTTGGTGGTTTCCAATTATCATCATTTATCATTGTTCATTGTATTGCTATGGACCATGAAGCAGTCCTATTTAAGTTCCTCACAGGATATTCTTTCTTAGTAAGATTCTGTATCTATTGGAATCACATATTTCTATTGGGTTAATTCAAAATCTACCGTAAAACGAATTCATAAGTATCTTCAATGCATCATTTCCTGATCTCTTAGCATTGCTATTAGAGAGTGTACTACAAAAGTACTTGAATGGACTTTCCATTTCCTCAAAGATGAGAGTGGGATGACTTCATATCAAATTTCTTTGAAACACACCTATGAATGTCCCTGTTGGGAAGATGAGTGTGGAATCCTCATTTCGATATGGGAGAAATGGTTTCTTAATTGAATCTGGACAAACAACATATACTTCAATAAACCAAAACAACTTATCAAAATTTGCTCCTTCTAGGTTTTTATGCCTAAGAGGTTTACCACCTGGCATTTGAATATTCTGCATCATAAATGGATATAGAGATTATACATTGTTTTTAGATATTAACAATTATCATTTGTTAATACTTCCCAGAGTGAATTTCCTGATAGATTGTCAATATTTAATGAGGTATTAAAGTAGCACAGCAATTGCAGTAAGTAGTTCCATTTGTCCGAGTATAAGCATACTCAAGATCCATTACGGATAAGCTAAGTAGATCCATTTCAGTCATTCTAGGATGAGCAGCCGTCATTCGATTCGGATGGGAGGTCTTGTGTGCTTAATCTTAGTTTTTAGCTTATTTCACTAGATTTAGTAGAAGATTATCGATTAAAAACCATTTTCTTAATTCTTTCAACAGGGAAGGAAAGGCTCTCGCAGAAGTCCTTTCGTTAACGGCTATCCGACTACCCGCATTCCCTTTCATCCAGTATGTAAAAAGAACTCCTGGAAAAGGGAAGAAAGGCATCCCAAAAAACTGTCTACTGAGCTCTCAACTTTCCTACTAGTTCGAAGTCTTTCTATCCCTATTTCTTTTTTAATGTGGGGTGGGAAACGATAGCAGTTCTCACTTATTTATTGCCTATTACTGATTTTAGCCTGCTTAAAAGCAATGGAGTAGCCTATTATTTAGACAACTATTTCGGACTATATAAGATATAAGAACGATTATATGAAATTGTCTGATCATATTGATCATTATTTTTTTCCGCTCTTTAATACTTATTTTAAATACTTTGAATTAAATATTTTTTAATAAAATCAGTTAATCAGTATTAAAAAATTACTTTGCGGAATGTCAACATCAATAAGAAAATAGAAGTCTAAATTGGACATAACAAAAAAAGAAAAAAGGTATTTTTTATATAAAATTCGTGTGCTTGGGAGTCCCTGATGATTCAATCAACCTTCATTTTACCATACGAGTGGAATACTTGTAACGAGTAAGACAGCTTAGCTGCTCATTGTTCCAATTCCTTGGACTCCATTGGCTCCTTCTTCACAATCTCTTGCTTCATTCAGGACAGAAAGTTCCTACAATACTAAAATTTCCAAAAGGGAAAGCTAAAGCAAAAGGGCCAAGAAAACCCCTGCTGCAAGACCAACAAACCCGGATCGGATGCCACAACCGGATTAGAAGCAGTTGAGTAGAAGAGACTAAGAATAAAACTTTCTTTCGTAATATTCAAAGTGATAACCGCTTATAACCCAAAGCTTCCTGCAGCTCTCGCGTTATTGGTTGGTAAAGCCTGAGCAGAATCCCTTAGCGTATAGGTAGAACAAATAAAGAAAGAAAGAAAGGTAGGCCGTACAAGATGGAAAAGGCCTTTTAGCGCATCCATATAAGAATATCATCCAGGAAGCCGGCTTTATCATTGAAGATTTCTCTGAGCAAGCAAGATAAAATCTCTTCTTCATTGGGGAAAACAACCAACTCCAGAGCTGCCGCGAAAGAACAAGCAGCGGGAACAAACAAAGGGAGACGGACTCTGATTCTCTCTCCCCACCCCTTTCACTCTGTAACTCGCTTTGGACGGACTCATCAAGTGAAACCGTCTGGTGACTTAAGATTTATTCGCCTCTTAGATTACATCTTTCTCACTCGGATGCAACTACAAAAGAGAGGGGAGCTTTTCATAGTGATATTTATATAACATATAACTTTGAATCCTTATAATTTGGAGTGGTAAGTGATTGTGGAGTAAGCCCTAGCTTTTTCATTTATTTGTTTGTAATAGTAAAGCAAATAGTATATTTGTGAATTTCTAACTAATAATAGATCCACAGACGACGTGAGTAGCTAGAAACGGGATTTCTTATTGAAACTTTCCCGTGGGAAGGGAGGAGGCGAGCAGCCGTTGCCTTCTAGTAGGCTTATATATTATTATATTATTTATATTAGTATAAATTAGTCTAGAACAACTTAACTTCCTCTTTCCATGAATCACTGCCAGAATGCGCTTAGGAGTGTCAAAAAGCTAGGAACATATGATATGTGTACAGCAAAAACTTACTATGTTCATAGAAATGCCAAATCTTTCCCTCCAAGGCTTTCAATGAAAAGGTAAGAGAACAGAAGGAGAGGAATGAGTTTCACTTTCACGACGAATAGTGACAAACCTACTACTCTAGTTGTATCTTTCGTTTATCAACTCATTTCAATAACTGAATAGTCACGTCATACGTATTCGTTTATCAACGATACTCCTCGATTCGTTTCTTCGTTTCGTCTAGTATCATAGTATCTAAGCTTCTCAAATCATCGCCAATAAATCCCTTTCCGTGGTCGCTAGGCTTAAGCCCTAGGTTTCAAGCTCCAGTGGACTAAACCACTTCGCTGTAGCGCTTGCTGGTCCGGTTGTTGCAGGAGGGTGGATACAATTGATCATTTCTGGGACTCCTAACTCATTTCAAGTAAAATTGCTATCAACAATAAGAAGCAAGGGATTGAAGGAGAACAAGCAACTAGTTCTATAGACCGTAAGATACTACTCTAGTTGTATCTTTCGTTTATCAACTCATACGCTAAGTGAGAGTCAAAGCCTCCTTCCATTTCATTTCACTACGTATAGAATACGAACTAACGGAAGACTCACTCCGTTCGTTCGTATCCCCAGCTTTTCGTTTCTACTCCTTAGGCTTTGTCCGTTTCCGTGAAAGGTTTTGATTCGAGGCTCCCAAATAAGGCAATGAGAAAGCGTCCGTTCACGTCAGGAGGCTTTGACTTTCATCGAGATTGGCCTGGTGTGAAGTGTACCGGCCCAATAGAAAGGAACGAGGGGGAAGGACAAAGGAAAGACCAATGTCTACATTTAATATAATATTTAATCACTGGTAAAATCGGCTTCCAATTTGGTTGTTTTAGCCTTCCCTATCTGGTTTCCCACGTATGGGAGGTTTATAACATACTCATAGTCAGATGCGCCTGGGCTCTAAGTGTTTTTATGGGGGGGAACGTTTACCTCTTTCTCATTGGTTTGGGAAACAATTGGGGATGAACGATGTAAGCCTTTGTCCACTATTCGTTCCCCCTAGAACATAAGTGAATGAAAAATCACTCTAATGGCTGAGCCAGAGGTATGCTTACCAACCTTGTCCCGAGCGCAGGAAAGTGCCTCGCCGTGCCCTATACCGATGTGAATTGAATGAATGGACATCACATCTCCACTAGTTCGTGCTCCGAATCGTTAAACTTCTGCGTGCCTTACTCCTTCCTTTGATGGTTAGGACTAAGCTGATGTCTCTTCATAGATGTCTTCCGTCTGGCCTGGTTCTTAGGCTTATTCCTGTCATGGGGATGGGTAGGATTCGCCTGCTAGGGGAGGCCTAGGCTCAGTCTTACCCAGAATAAGGTATCTGAAGAGCGCTAGAGAATGCGGGAGATGTCGGCCAAGAGTTAGAGGTTCATGCGCTAGAACCCGTTGTTAGCAATCTCCTCTACCTTGAATCCGATCGCCTACTTTGATTGTTAGTGAAAGGTAGACAAAGGTAAGCATAGATAGATCGAAAGGTATGTCTCCTTCGTTGAAAGGGATGATATGAAAGCTATAATTTCTTCTTTAGGAGTTTCTAATTGAATGCGGATACTCATAAGAATGGTAAAAGGGTGGCACATCAATTAGCTAAACTATCCATTTCATCATCAGGGATGGGGAAAATATGGTTGGTTATAGGAGATTCCGGAATAGAATTCCTCTAATAAGCAGTCCTTCTGTGTAAAGTTAGCTAGTGTGGATTCGTGGAAACTCAACATATTAGCGGACACAACAACCAGAAGCCATATCTTTCGTCGCTTGCTGCCAAACAACCTATTGCTATTGACTTCAGTCGGTCAATGCCATTCAATGTCCAGCCAATAACCAATTGAGGAAGCAAGCCGAATCCTTATATACGAGAGAAGAAAGGGATGCTTAATATGTTTTATTTTGGTACTAAAAAGGTGGGGGACAGGAAATAAGAATGATATGACAAAACTACTGTTTAGAAGGCCATAAATAAATACGCGAAAGCAATTGCTAATCGTATTTCTAGTCTTTCGGATAGTATTTCGTTTATTGTGGAGGAGAATGCTTCATCGCTCGTCAGCTATGTGACTAGAAGAGATTCCAAAGCATAGTATATGGACATGGTATCAGGACTTAGAATTAGCATTCTTACTCAACGTACCTGCTCGTCTAACTTTCACTTCTTCCTTGTCCTACTTAACCGCTAAAGGATAGTATTTTTAGGCGAAATCTTATAGAAGCATGCGAAGGTGGAATAAGTGAAGTATTAGAGTCCCTCTTCTTTAAGTAGAAAGAAGTAGTGGTATGGCTTTGAAGGCCAAGGAAGTGGATTCCCGGTACGAAACGTTAGCTATTCTTCCTTTGCTACCGCCTATTGAAAGAAGTGAATCCGTAGTAACCACAGAAAGGGAAAGAATTCCAACTCTGCCAAAGTCTGGCCTTTAGTTCTTGTCTGCTTTTGGTCTTAGAGAAGTTGAGATTCTGTATACGAGTTATCTACGTCTCGAAGGTTGGCAAAGAGCCATAGGAATCTAAATAGGAGAAGAAAGCCCTATTACATAGGAGTAATCATACAAAGCATATAGAAGTCTATATTAGATAGAGAGAACATATACCCTACCAGGTAAGAATTAGCCCTATAAGAGACAGCAAGAAATTAACCGGATAACCCACCAGGGATGAAGTGTCTGGTTTGATAGAAATTCTTACATGTTAGGTTAGGAAAGGTAGCTGCAGAGCCAGAACAAGGGCTTTGTACTGGACTGTCTATTATCGTTCGCTTGGACGGGCTACTCACCCGAGCTGCCCTGAGAGCTCTCTTGTTGATTAAGCAAACAAAACAGATTCAGAATGCTTCCTTGAACTTGTCTTATTCTTTAGCAGAGGTTTGTCACTTCTAAATAAGAATAGAGCTTAGCATCGACGCTACGGAGCCTCCAGGCGGTTCCCTCCGGGGGTAGTTACACTTCTTTACTAATTCCCTTCACTCGTTCGACTTATAGGGCTGCAAGTCCCTAAGGCTAACAAGCAAGTTAAGGCAACGCTGGAGTAAGTCAGCCATTGGGAGTTGCCATAGGTTGTGGTTGTATCCCTAAGCAGGAAGAGTTTGCGAGACAGTTGCAGATTCAATTCCGTCAAACCCTCTTACAAAGAGAAAGAGAGCAACTCCTTAAACGATAAGCGCTACGCTTTTCCCGTTGGCTTTGAGAAGAAGTCTACAGCAGTTCAAGTACGAGAAAATTCATTCCTAACGCGTTGTTCCCTGTCGAGAGGGAAGAAAGGAGAATTTACTTCGGGGCTTAAGGTAGTTCCGTCACCCTCAGGTCATAATAGAGTGACGTATGACATCGGTAGGAAGATAATGCAGCTAAGCCGAGACTTGCTTCTGAGGCATTTCAGACTTGACTTGCTGTTGCCGATATGATCTTTTCTGAAGTTTCAGAAGTGGAGTTTGCTGCTATCGTAGATAAGAGTGACGGAATTGATAGAGCGAAATCCAATCCAATTCCAACGCGTTGTTTGAAAGGAAAGAAGAACTGCAGCTCGATTTGAGATGAAATCCGGCAATAGCTGACGGGCAGGTTCTGCAACAGATAAGAGAGTTGGGATTGAGCTTTTACTAAAGGACCTATTATTGTTATTGTCAATTCCCAGTCTTAAGACGCCCTAGTAATCAAAATCCTTTTCCTTCGTTGTTGCATTGGAATGCGTCTGCAATAAAATAAGACTTTATGAAGGCTGTGAGGGAGCTGCTTTGAGAGAAATTATTCCTATTTAATTCATTTTCTTCGATAGCATCCGATTACTGAACACCTTCAAAATCCGACGGCACACTGAAACAACTCAAGCGAAAGAATCCCGCATACCCACTCTTCTTTCCCCCCCCCCC
>Ga0268247_10000020_pt1 | contig 91798 bp, 81 predicted proteins | sample AgamicOrMae_FD_200245 | JGI IMG/M metagenome (GOLD analysis project Ga0268247, IMG submission 200245) | Agave microbial communities from Guanajuato, Mexico - Or.Ma.e (v2) (version 2) | ecosystem: Host-associated > Plants > Phyllosphere > Phylloplane/Leaf | place: Guanajuato, Mexico | collected...
GTCTACAACGCCAAGCGGCTGCATTCCGCGCTCGGCTATCTGAGCCCCGTGCAGTTCGAGGAGCAACACGCCCGGCAGCGGGTCAAACCCCTCGCCTGAGCCTGTCTACCGATAGGGGCGCACTCCACTTGGGGAGCGAATGGCGGGGCATTCAGGGTAGGATGCCCCGCCATTCTCATGTCCGCGGGGCATGCGGCGAAATCCTAAATTCGATGTCATTTTCGAACGCTTCCAAACTGCGTTCGTTTTCCAGGTCCTCATCGCTCGCCCGGGCGGTGCACACACCAGGATCAGATCAACTGCCCATGAAGAATGCCCGTTTCCTCTCGGCTATGCTCCTTGTCGGGACGGCCCTGCCGCTTCCCGTTCTCGCCAACGGAACGCCAACCCTCGCGCCGCCGCCCCCGAGCGCGATGAAGGTTCTCTCGCGGATCGACCTTGCCCAGGCCGATCAGCAGACCGCCAAAAGCACCGACGATGTCCGTGGCGCCTCGCAGACCAAGACGACCAGCTCGCAGCCGGTCGGCGCCTTCCCGACCAACGAGATGACGACGCTTCCGGTTATCGGCCTCGACGGCGACGCCGAGGCAATCAAGAAGGATGTCGCAGCCCTCCAGCAGACCCTGACCGAGCTGCAGCAGCTCCAGCTCCAGACCAAGCAAGCGCATTGGAACGCCTCCGGCACCCTGTACTACCCGCTGCACCTGCTTCTGCAGGAGCACTACGAGGGCCTGTCCAAGTACGCCGACACCATCGCCGAGCGCCTGCTCGCCGTCGGATCGTCGGCCGACGGCCGCGCCAATACCATCGTGAAGACCTCTGGCGTTTCGGAGATTCCCGGCGGCTTCCTCGACGACGCCCAGATCCTGTCATGGTTCATGAACGCGTACAAAAGGGTCGGCGAGGAGGTGAGCGCGGCCATCAAGGCCACGGAGAAGGTCGACCCGACGACGTCCAACCTCCTTCAGGAGGTCGAGCACGGCATCGCCAAGTACCAGTGGCAGATGCGCGCCCAGGTCCAGCGCACCAAGACCGATCCGAACACGGGCTGGGACCTCAACGACAACAAGCCCATCGACCTTGCGCCGCAGGCACCTTCGAAGCCCTGATGCACCGGGCACACGCCCCTGCCATCCAAGTTTGGGGCGTGCGCCGTATGAGACCGGATACGACACGAGCTCACGAGAGACGTCCTACGACGGAACCACTATCGCCCTGCACTTGCTCACGGGCGGCCTAGTGCTGGTCCTATGGCTCATCGGCACCTTGCTGGAAGACCTTGTGCCCAAGGGCACTCTCCGTTCCGGGATCTGGTCCGCCCACTTCGTCCTGGGCTTTGCGTTCACCGGTGTCATCGTCATGTTGCTGATCTGGCGGCAAACGAAAGGGCGTCAGCTTCCGGTCGATGATCCAGGCCCCCTGCATGTTCTCGCCAAGGCGACCCATCTTGCGCTCTACCTATTGCTCCTGGTCATCGCGGGCCTTGGGATCGCGAATGCCTTCGTGCGCGGTGTCACGTTGATCGGCCCGCTCGCTCTGCCGGCCCTCGGCGACCCGGAATGGCGCCGGCCGCTGACCCACTGGCACGGGCTCGCTGCCAACGTCCTGATGGCGGTCGCCGCCTTCCACGCCGCGGCCGCCCTGGGCCATCACTACCTCTGGCACGACGCCGTACTGCGTCGCATCCTCCCGGGACGCGCTTCTTCCGCCCCATACGAGAGATCCTGAGTACGATGCGTGCGTCCCATAAGGAAAACCACCTCATCGACCGTGTGGGCTGGCTGCGTGCCGCCGTCCTCGGCGCCAACGACGGCCTCGTCTCGACGGCGAGCCTCATTGTCGGCGTCGCCGCGTCCGCCGCAGCCTCCGGGGAGATCCTCGTCGCCGGGACGGCCGGTCTAGTCGCCGGGGCGATGTCGATGGCGGCCGGCGAGTACGTCTCGGTGAGTTCGCAATCCGATACCGAACAAGCCGATCTCGCAAGGGAACGACGCGAGCTCGCTGAGGACCCTGCGGCCGAGCGTGAGGAACTTGCGGGAATCTACGTCGCCCGCGGTCTCGACCACGACCTTGCCCTCAGGGTCGCGGACCAACTCATGGCGAAGGACGCGCTCGGCGCCCATGCCCGGGACGAGCTCGGCATCTCCGAATTTACCACGGCGCGCCCGATCCAAGCGGCCCTGACGTCGGCGGCGACGTTCTCGGCCGGGGCGGCTCTGCCGCTGCTCGTGGCCGCGCTCTCACCGGCTAACATCGTCGTCTACTCGGTATCCGCCGCTTCGCTGGTGTTCCTGGCGGTACTCGGCGCGCTTGGGGCCAAGGCTGGGGGCGCCGCCATCCCGCGGGCGACCGCGCGGGTGGCCTTCTGGGGCGCCGCCGCGATGGCCGTCACGGCCGGCATCGGCCACCTCGTCGGCAAAGCCGTATAGGGAAGCGACGTTCCTATGCTGGGATGGCGCGATGCATGCCGCCTCATTCCGCTTCGGCTAGCCACTTCCGCAGTAGCGTCGGCGGGCCGGCATACCCTGATGTGATGGCCGCCGCTTTTGCTTTCAAAGCAGATGGGGTGGATGGCTCCCGCTCCGACTGACGGCATCTGAGTGCCAGGATGTGGTTGCTGTCGAAGCAGCCACGCAGATGCAGGAGCCATCCCCATGGAGATCATCACCGTCGGCATCGATCTAGCCAAGAGCATCTTCCAGGTTCACGCCGTCGACGCAGCTGGGCACGTCGTCGTTCGCAAGGCTCTGAGGCGGGCGCAGGTCGTGCCGTTCTTCGCCAAGCTGCCGCGCTGCCTGGTCGGCATGGAGGCGTGCGGCACAGCGCACCATTGGGCCCGGGAACTCATGAGGCTCGGCCATGACGTGCGGCTGATGCCGCCAGCTTACGTGAAGCCGTACGTCAAGCGCGGCAAAACCGATGCGAATGATGCCGCTGCCATCTGCGAGGCGGTGACACGCCCGAGCATGCGCTTCGTGCCGGTGAAGTCGACCGAGCAGCAGGCGGCGCTGGCCCTGCACCGGACGCGCGACCTGCTGGTCAAGCAACGCACGCAGCTGGTGAACATGATCCGCGGTCTGCTCGCCGAGTTCGGGATCGAGATGGCGCGGGGCCTGCGCCATGCGCTCGAACTGGCAGCTCGGCTCTCAGCCGGAGACGCGGCCGAGGTGCCGCCCCTGGCCCAGCGCGTAGTGAATGGGCTGGCCGATCAGATCGGCGCCGTGCAGATCCAGCTCACCCGGCTGGAGAAGGAGTTGCTGGCCTGGCATCGGGACTGCGACCTGTCACAGCGCCTGGCGACGATCCCGGGTGTCGGCATCGTCTCGGCGACCGCGCTGGCCGCCTCGGTGAGCGAGCCCGAGCGCTTCCGCTCCGGTCGGCAGTTCGCGGCCTCGTTGGGTCTGACACCGCTGCAGAACTGCAGCGGCGGCAAGGAGCGCCTGGGTCGGATCTCGCGCATGGGCGACCGTTACCTGCGCCGCCTGCTCGTGGTCGGCATGACCTCTCTGATCCGGCGCGCGAAGGCGACGCCGACTTCGGTCGACCCGCGGCTGCCGGCGCTGCTGCAGCGCAAGCCGGTGCGCGTGGTGACTGTTGCGGCGGCCAATCGCACGGCGCGGGTCGCCTGGGCGATCATGACCCGCGGTGGCACCTACCGCGCACCAGCGGCCATGGCCGCCTGACAGCACGGCGAGGAGACTTTGCCAGGTTGCGAGGACGATGAGAGTTGATGGCGAACCGGTCAGACCGGGAGCCGGGACACCCCGCCGAATGTCCAGGGCGTCATAGCCCGCTAAGCAGAGTGGGACCCAGCTCGCGGATACCATCAGGGCCAGCAGTCAACATGCACGACTGCATCAACAGGCCGGACACAAGACTGCACCCGACCAACGCGCCAGAAGCTCGATTCGCCACTTGCAATGCGGGAGCCATCCACACAGGACACTCGGTGGCCGAGCAGCGCACAGAGTTTCGTTCGAGGCAGCACCGTAGCGTTGGGGGGCGCACAATGTCATCCGTTCTTCATGTCGCCCCGCTACTCACATTCGCAATCAATCGGGGGTTTCGATTGGATTTTCGAATGGGTGCGGAATGCTGGCCCTTGAAAGCTTGGAAGTCGCGTATCCTGGTGGCATCAAGGCGTTGCGACCGACAACTCTGACTTTTCGCGAAGGCGAGTTCGCGGTCCTGCTGGGACCGTCTGGTGCCGGCAAGTCGACGCTCCTGCGTTGCCTAAACGGCCTCGTCCGCCCAACGAACGGCCGAGTTTCCGCCCCTGGAGTAGGAGACATCGCCGCGAGCCGCGCCACGCTGCGCCGCCACCGGGCGGTGACCGGGATGGTCTTCCAGCACCACCATCTGATCGGCCGCCTGACCGCGCTCGCGAACGTCCTGATGGGCCGGCTCGGCCATCAGAGCACCCTGCGCTCGCTCTGGCCTCCGTCGCGGAGCGATCAACGTTTCGGATTGGAGGCGCTAGAGCGCGTAGATCTTCTCGATCGCGCCCTCACCCGCGTGGACCTGCTCTCCGGCGGGCAGCAGCAGCGGGTGGGCATCGCGCGCGCGGTTGCACAGCGGCCCCGGCTCATCCTCGCCGATGAACCGGTAGCCAGCCTCGACCCGGCGACGGCGACGCGGGTGCTCGATCTCCTCCGCAGCATCTGTCGGACGGACGGCATCTCAGCCGTGGTGAGCCTGCACCAAGTCGATCTGGCCCGGCACTTCGCTGACCGGGTCGTCGGGGTCCGTGGAGGCGAGGTGGTCTTCGACGGCCCGCCAGCCCGTCTCTGCGACGGCGTCCTGTCGCGAATCTACGGCGCACGGCCCGCCGAGGTCTCGGTCGACATCGTCGAAGCTCCTCGTGCGCGGCGGGCCGCGATCTACGCCTCCCGAACAGTCTGAAGGAAAGCCATCATGATTTCGAGACGTACCTTCGGCGCCGGCTTGGCGCTGAGCGCCGTCCTGCGTGCCGGACCGTCGCTGGCTCAGGGCGCGAATCCCGACACGCTCAAGGTCGCGCTGCTGCCCGACGAGAGCGCATCGACGATCATCCAGAACAACCAGGGCCTGAAGAGCTACCTTGAACAGGGGCTCAATAAGCGCATCGAACTCGTGGTCACGACCGACTATTCTTCCATGATCGAGGCCATGCGCTTCAAGCGTATCGACCTCGCCTATTTCGGGCCGCTCTCCTACGTCCTCGCGAAGAGCCGTTCGCCGGAAATCGAACCGTTCGCGGCACTCGTGTCGGGCGGGCAGCCGACCTACACCAGCTACCTGATCGCCAACGTGGCCGCAGGCATCGCGCGAGCGGACGACGTGAAGGGCAAGACGGTCGGCTTCGGTGACACGGCGTCCACATCAAGCCACCTCATCCCTCGGGCCCTGCTCAAGAACGCTGGCCTCGAAGCCGGTCAGGACTACGGCTTTCAGCATCTCGGCACCCATGATGCCGTCGCGCGGGCCGTACAGGCAGGCCATGTGCAGGCCGGCGGTCTCAGCCGGCCCATCTTCACCGCCCTCGTCGAGAAGAAGAGCATCGATCCGGCCAAGATCAAGGTCGTGGCGGAGAGCCGACCGATCCCGAACTATCCCTGGACGGTGCGTGGCGACCTCGCGCCGGACCTCAAGGAGAAGATCAAGGCCGCTTTCCTAGAGATCAGGGATCCAGTGATCCTCAAGCCGTTCAAGGCCGAGTCCTTCGCCCCCATCACGGACGCGGACTACGACGTGCTTCGGGAGACGGCCAAGCTCCTCAACATCGACTTGACGAAGGTGAAGGGCTGAGCGATGGCTCGAGCGCCCTCACTTGCGTCGGCGGTCGGTGCCGCCGACGGCTATGACGCCATTCTCGGACGGGCCCGTGGCGCGTCGGTCCGCCGGCTCATGGTTGCCCTGCCGGCTGCCGCCGCGATCCTCGCCTGCCTCTGGAAGGTGGGACTTCTCGATCCGGGGCGCCTCGCCGAAGGCGCGCCCGCGATGGCGCAGCTTCTCGGTGAGATGACCCCGCCCGACTTCACGCGATGGCGCTCGTGGGTGGGACCCATCGTCGACACGCTCGCGATGAGCGTGGCCGGCACGGTGCTCGCCGTGACCTTGTCCCTGCCGCTCGGGCTGCTGGCTGCCCCCAACACGAGTCCGCACCCGTTCGTCTACGGCGCGTTCCGGCTGCTGCTCAACGCGCTTCGGTCGGTCCCCGAACTGATCATGGGTATCTTCTTCGTCGCGGCCGTCGGATTCGGCGCGCTGCCGGGCGTTCTGGCGCTGGGCCTGCATTCCACCGGAATGGTCGGCAAGTTCTTCGCCGAAGCGATCGAGCACGTGGACCACAAGCCGATCGAGGCGGCACGAGCGGCCGGCGCTTCGCCCCTTCAGGTCGTCACGCATGCCGTGCTGCCCCAGGTCCTGCCGCAGCTCACCGACACGACACTCTATCGCTGGGAATACAACTTCCGGGCCTCCACGGTGCTCGGCGTCGTCGGCGCGGGCGGCATCGGCTTCGAACTCATCGCCTCCCTACGCCTGCTCCAATACGATCAGGTCGCAGCCATCATGCTTTGCATCCTGGCTGCCGTGACGCTCGTCGACGCCCTGGGCGGGGCTCTGCGCCGCCGGCTCAAGTGAGAAGCACCATGCGTTTCAAGGTCGTCGTCACGAACCCCGTTTTCCCTGAGACCCGCGAGATCCTGGAGGAACTCTGCGACGTCGACATCAACCCAGGCCCCGAGCCCTGGCCCGTGGCAGAGGTCCGCGCTCGCTGCTCGGACGCGGACGCCCTGCTGGCCTTCATGACCGACTGCGTGGATGCCGGCTTCCTGGAGGCCTGCCCGCGCCTGAAGGTGGTTGCGTGCGCGCTGAAGGGTTGGGACAACTTCGATGTAGAGGCCTGCACACGGTCCGGCATCTGGCTCACCGCCGTTCCCGACCTCCTGACCGAGCCGACGGCCGAGTTGGCGGTCGGCCTGGCCATCGGCCTGTGCCGCAACGTGGTGGCCGGCGACCGGGCGGTGCGGGCCAGCTTCGACGGCTGGCGACCGAGGCTGTACGGCAGCGGCCTGTACGGCAGTGTCGTCGGCGTTGCCGGAATGGGGAAGGTGGGCCGGGCGATCACGCGCAGGCTGAAGGGCTTCGGCGCACGCGAACTCCTCTACTTTGATGAGCAGGCGCTTCCGGCTTCCGCTGAGGCGGAACTCGGCGCTTGCCGCGTATCCTGGGACACGCTGGTGGGTCGAAGCGACTTGTTAATCCTGGCGCTTCCCCTGACACCGGACACGCGCCACATGCTCGATGCCGCCGCACTCGCCGCAGCCAGCCCCGGACTGCGGATCGTCAACGCCGGTCGTGGCTCGGTCGTGGACGAAGCAGCCGTGGCCGAGGCCCTCGCGGAAGGCCGCCTCGGGGGCTACGCGGCCGACGTCTTCGAGATGGAGGATTGGGCACTGGACGACCGTCCGCGGCGCATCGCACCCGGACTGCTCACGGACGAGGACCGAACGCTGTTCACGCCGCACCTCGGCTCGGGTGTCGTCGACACGCGCCGCCGGATCGAGGCGGCGGCGGCCCATAACCTTCTCGACGCCCTAAAGGGCTTGGTGCCCGCGGACGCGATCAACCACCCCGATAGCCTGCGCGGGTTCGATGGCGCGAACTGAGCGCGGAGGGGGTGGCAAGACGCCGGTGCTGAACCTCCAATACGTGGAGACGCTCCTAGCGGTCCTGGCGACGGGCAGCTTCCACGCGGCTGGCCGGTATCTCAACCTGTCCCAGCCGACGGTCTCTCAGCATGTGCGCAAGCTGGAGACGGCGCTGCGGGCGACACTCGTCGAGCGCGATCCAGCGGGGTGTCGCCCGACACCCCAGGGACGAGCCCTGCTCCCTCATGCAGAGGCGTTGGTCCGCGCCAGCCGACGCGCGGAGGAGGCGGTTGCGGGAAGCCGGCTCGCGATCGGCGCTTCAGGCAATATCGGCACCTTCCTCATGCCGGAGATCCTGCGACGCTACGAGGAAACGCACGCCGCGACCGCGGACGCGGAAATTGCCACCAACCCTCACCTCATCGCCCGGCTCGAAGCTGGCGAGATCGATGTTGCACTGCTGGAATGGTGGGAGCCGCGAACCGGTCTGGATGCCCACGTATGGCGTCGCGAACCGCTCGTTGTCATCGTGGATCCCGACCATCGGTGGGCTGGACGGGCGCATCTGACGCCACAGGATCTGACCGGCGCATCGCTGCTCGGAGGCGAGCCGGGAAGCGGGACGGGACGTGTTCTTCGCGAGGCCCTCGGTGCGGTCGGTGCAGGCTTCCGCCTCGACCGGCAGCTCGGCAGCACGGAAGCGGTGAAGCGCGCAGTGCGGGCCAGACTGGGGATCTCGATTGTCATGGCTTGCTCGGTTCAAGATGAAGTGCGGAGCGGAGTGCTGGCCGCATTGCCTGTGGCAGGCATCGAACTCAGCAAAAATCTCTTTGCGGCTTATCGCGATCCGCTGCCTGAAACCGCGCGAGCCAGCAGCTTCCTCACAGTCCTGACCGCTCATTAAGGCTGTTGTACCGGTCGGAGACGGTTTAGGTGCGAAACGCAGACTGGCAGCTACAACCCTGGTCAGTCATTCCGCTTTGCAGCCAATCGGCATTTTCGTGAACGGCGGCGCCGTCTGGTCTAGGTCAGGACATCGCACGCCGTCTGGACTGCAACGCGCCAGAAGCCGACATCAGCGCGCTGCCCAAAACCGGAGCTTAGGCTTCGCGCTCCATGTCGGTCATTAAGGCTGATTTCGTCGTTTCCGAAACTGGACGTTACAAGCGCCGAGTGGCAGGTGGCCCGTGAGCGGACGTTTCCCGCAACCCGTGTCCTTGGCGACTGCCCTCGATCCAATTTCCCGGTGCGCAATGAGACCGGACGAAAGTGCGAGGGACGATCTGCGCGCGATAGGAGCCCTGGAGGCTTACCGGCATCTCCACGTGCACCCGTATATGGTGGCGAGCGGGGACGGCCCTGTACGTCTAAGCCGGCACGGAGCGGAGTGACCGAAGGTGGAAATCAGCGGCGAAGGCCTCGACGACATCCTGATCGAGCTCTACCGGCGGCTGCTCGACCAAGGCGCTCGTAATAAGGGATCCCGTGGCGAAACGATCGAGATGCTGGGCGTCGCGCTCCGCATCGCCAAGCCCAGGGCACGCTTGAGTCGATCCGAGAATCGAGGCAAGCCGTTCAGCGCGCTCGGCGAGTTCTTCTGGTACCTAACCCAGTCGAACAGGCTCGATTTCATCGAGCCGTACATCCCCGACTATAGGAAGGAGGCCGTCGACGGCGTTGTGCCTGGTGGGTACGGCCCCCGTCTCTTCGCCATGCGAAACGGCATCGATCAGGTCGATAGCGTCATCCGCCTGCTGCGGTACAAGCCCTCGTCCAAGCGCGCCGTCATCCAGCTCTTCAACGCCGAGGACATCGCGCTCGACTATCCTGCCGATCTCGGCACGCCGTTCCATCACCCCGAGACCCCGTGCACGATCAGCCTGCAGTTCCACCTTAGGGACGGCTCGCTGCACATGTCGGTCAACATGCGCTCTAACGACGCCGTCCTCGGATTGCCGCACGACGTCTTCTGCTTCTCGATGTTGCAGGAGATGATGGCGAGGCGCCTGGGAGTCGAGCTCGGAGAGTACCTACACTATGTCGGGAGCATGCATTTCTACGACGATCGCCACGAAACGCTCCTTGAGTATCTGGACGAAGGGTACCAGCGAACGTTCGAAATGCCTGAGATGCCGAAGGGCGACCCCTTCGAGCATGTCGACGCTCTCGTGGCCGCCGAGGGGCGGGTCCGATTGAAAGAACGGGTCGTCGCCGGCGAACTCCTGCCGGAACCTTACTGGGCCGACATCCTGCGGATGATGCAGGTGTTCTGGTCCTCAGGTGACGAGGCTCGCCTCGACGAGTTGAAGGCCGAGCTTCAAGAGCCTGCTTATCGTGCCTATATTGAGGGCCGCCGGGGAGCGAGGCTCAAGGAACCGTCGCCCCGCGAACCCGTCGACGCGAGGAGGAAGCCGGAGTGACGTGGCCGTCCTGGGCCGGGGAGAAGACGCGCATCGCGAACTCCCTGAGCCGGCACCAGCATCCTCTCCCGGGCATCGCGGCGCCCGCGGCGCTCGACTGCCTCGCCACGCAGTTCATCGCCAGCCTGCGGCGCGAGAGCTACTACCAGGTCGTCCAGCGCGGGCCGATCCATCCCCGTCGGGCCGACCCGAACGATCCCGGGTTCGATGCCGAACGCGCGGTCGCCTACCACGTGCAGAACGGCGACGTCGACGAGGCTGCCTGGCTGGTCTTCCTGATGACCCACTTCGCGCGTCCCGTGGATACCGGTTGGCTGCGCTTGCGCGACGTCTACGGTCGGCTCGGACAGGGAAGGTGGGACTGGGCGACGGTCAGCGGCAACCCCGCGGCCTTCAACGCGTGGCTCGCTGCGAATTGGCAGGGGATCCGCGGCAAGTTCGGCAACCACCGCAAGTACGAGAGCCTCCGCCCGAACGCCTCCCGTCCCATGAGCGCGGTAGTTGACAGCTACGTGAGATGGATCGGACCTGCGGGTCACGCCCGCTTTTTCGCCGATGTCGTCAGGCGGGCCGGCAACGACCCCCACGCCATCTTCGACGTCCTCTACCGCGAGCTCCCGATGCCGACCTTCGGTCGGCTCGCCCGCTTCGACTACCTTTCCCTGATCGGTCGATACCGGATCGCGCCCATAGCGGCCGGGTCCGCCTACCTCGACGGCGCCACCGGCCCAGCGATGGGAGCCCGCCTGCTCCTCGACGGGCAGGCGCGGAGCGCGACGCCGCTCCACGTGCTGCAGGCGCGGCTCGACGTTCTCGACCGGGACCTGGGCGTGGGCATGGCGGTTATGGAGGACGCTCTCTGCAATTGGCAGAAGAGCCCCGACAGGTTCGTCCACTTCAAGGGCTAGGGCAGCGCCTCGCGGATGTCGTCCCAGTTCCAACGCCGCTTCAAGGTGTTCAGGCGGTCGTAGGGGATCATCCCGCTATGCTGCATCTGGCCGACGATTATGCCCGCGGCGATCCCGACCGATACGCTGAACCGCAGCACTGCGGTGCGGTCCGGGCGCAGGACCTCGAACTCGGCACGGCGGCTCGCGGGAATGATGCAATCACGCGCGAACTCGTTCGCCTCGCGTTCGTGCTCGTCGGCGGTCGTGCCCTCGCCATCGACGAACGTGGCCCCTGCATGAAGGAGCAGGTGACCGAGCTCATGGAAGAGCGTGAACCAGAAATGGTCGTCCGAGCGATGCCGAAAGCTCATCAGGACCATGGCCTTCGTCGGCGAGAGCATCCGGGCTGCTCCGCTGGCCCTGCACCCGTCGGGCGCGCGTACGACCGACAGGGCCACCCCGACGCTGCCGAGCATGGCCCTGAGCCTCGGGAGGAAACGGGCGGGCTGGCTGATGCTCGTGAGGGTCCGGATCTCGGGAACGAGCGTGCGCAGCGCGTCGGGATCCCAGCACCCCGTTTGGATCAACGACGCCTCAAGCTCGCCAAGCCGCAGCCATGTGGTCGTGGCGCCTTCGCTGGACGAGAAGGAGTTTGACGTCCTGAAGCGCGTCTCGCTGGTCGAGGCGTAACGCCGTGCCCAAGCGTCTGGCCCGTTCACGTTGAAGAACGCCAGTCGTTGCCGCACGGCGGAGCGCTTCTCGCCCTCGGTCATTCTCGCCCGCCCGGTCGAGCCCGGGATCGGCACGCGCTCCAGCCACTCGACAAAGTGGCCTGACACGACGGCGCTGACGACCCGCTCCAACGCTTCCTCGTACCCGGATTGACGCCTGAGCCAGAAGCCCGGGGTGCCCCCGAGGACCGAGGCCAACTTGTCCGCGAGCTTGCCGTCGATCCGGACGCTGCCCGAGACCAGCCCACGCAGCGTCTCGATGCCGCCGTCCAGCGAAGCGGACACGTCCACAGCGCTCAGATTGCGTCGCTCCATGAGCGAGAGCACCGAGTCGCCCGGCTTGGAGAACCAGTCGCGTTGGAGGGACTGCTCGTGGATCATGGACAACTGACAAGCTCGACCAGCTTAAGATACCGGACCGTGGACCAGTTCGGCACGCCGTCGGCGGAGCGCTCGAATCTGACCCCGGCAGGCACGAGTGTCGCACGGAAGTAGGAGCCGATCTCCACCTCGATAGACTTGTCACCCGAGATTTTAACGCCCGGCCAGAAACCTACCATCTCTTCCGCCGTCTCGAACGCTTCGAGGTCGGCTATCGTTGCGACGAGCGCTTGGGCAGCGGGGGCACCGAATGTCGCCTCGCCCTCATCGATCTTACAGCAGAGAACCTGCTGTTCCCTCGTTTGGTAGGAGATGATCACGGTGATCCGCCGCCCGAGCCCGGCAGCACGCCGCGCCGCCCGGGAAAAGGTTTGGTTACGGGCCAGGCCAACGCAAGGGGCATGACGCAAACCCGGTCACGGATGGGCGCGGCGCGCGAACGCCGGCCTATCACGCGTCCGCTTTCAATGCTTGGACGCCGACAGCTGCCGGTCCGCTTTCGGCCACTATCGAGCGCTCGTGCCCCTTATCAGACTGCCCGAAAGCGGACGTGGCGAGGGCCTGCTTTGGGTCAGGAGTTCGCTTCAGGCTTGTTCGGGCGGATGCGCCACTTCCGTGCTTCGGTCCGCGCCGCCGGAGGGGCCGCTATTCCGCTGGCAGATGCCAATGGTGGAAGTGCGGTGAACACCGCCGCACGCGGTGTGCGCCTCGGACAACGGACCAGAGTTCGTCGCCAAGTCGGTTCAGGCCTGGATCACCGGCGTCGGCGCCCAAACAGCCTACATCGCTCCCGGCTCGCCCCGATGATCCGCGACACGAAGGTGCTGCGGGACCTGTTCGGGGACGCGAAATCTCGGGACGCCGGCTCGACGCTGACGCACAAGCAGTTTCCCGGGGGTGCTATCACTGTCTCGGAAATATAGCATCTAACATCAAAGACTTAGCCGCCTCTGGGCGGCTTTTTCTATGGGTGAAGCTCGCGCCCGATCGAGTCCAATGAAATCAACAGCTTACGGTCATTCCCCGCGGTTTCCGGGCACTTCCGTTACGCATGACTTTACGCACGAGGAGAGCAATGACCGACCGCCCCCCGAGCCCCGATGATGTCCTCTATGGTATGCCTGCAATCGCCGCCGCGTTTGGTTGGCGACAGCGGCAGGCCGAGCACCTGAAGGAGTCGCACGGCCTTCCGACCTTCAAGGTCGGAAAGACCGTCTGCGCCCGCCGCGGCGCCGTCGCTGCTTGGCTCGCCGATCGCGAGGCCGCAGGGCGGGAGCAGAAGCCGTGAGTCGCCCGCGAGAGCTTAGCGAGGCGCGCATCACTCGGATCGACCTCAACCTTGAGCCGGGCGCGATCTCGGCCGGCGTCATAGCCCGCTTCGATTTCGTCTGCGGCCCAACCCTGGTGCGCGGCGCCCGCCTTCAGCGGCACGGCATCAGCAAGGAGCTGACCGTGTTCCTGCCGAAGACACGCTTCAAGGACGAGACGATCCGCTTCACCTGCGATGCTGCCCGAGTCCGCCTTGCTGAGGCGGCCGAGGCAGCGGTGGCCGCTGCGAGCGCGAGAGCGGCGGGATGGAGGGGCGACGCCGATGGCTGACCTCTCCGCCGCGGTAGCGCAGATGCTCATCAACGGCGAGGGCATCCGCCAGGAAGACAGCCCCGACGTGTGGGTCGACGCCATCCTCGACCGATGGCCCGAGATCTCGGTCGACGAGTTGGAGCGCGGCTTCCGCATCGAGATCGAGCTTCAGCGCGCAGACGACAGCCGAAGGTGCGGACCGATCAGGGCGCCTAGAAAGCCTCGCTCACGAGCCGTGGAACACCGGGCCGAAAAGGCGAGGACAGCCGGCTACGAGATACAGCGCAACCGGCGCCCCAGACGATTCAACCCGCTCGGATCGTGCTTTAGGCACATTCTGCCATATCACTACTTACTACAGAATCGCTATTATCAGCTTTAACCTGCATAATAGAGTTAGCGAGGGCCTCAGAAAGCTGGGCCGATGTCGCATGGCTAAGCCATTTCCAGGCCGCCCGCGCTGCCGTCTCAAGACGATCAGCGAGATCTGAGGGGGCCCGAGTGGCGCGTATGTCCTCGATCAAGGCGTCAACCTTGCCGCGAATATAGTCAGAGCTAATTGAAGTGCCATGCGGATCTGCAAGGCTTGATAGCTCGAATTCGAGAAGAAACCCCTTCATCCCAATGCTTTTGAATAATATTTGCAGTTCATTTCTGGTAGTATGACGAAGTGACTTGTACATACAATGCGCGCTAACGGATAGAAGCACGCACCTTAAGTTGGCAAATGGGTTGGGATTTCCGAGATGTTCGTACATGTGACGCTGGACCTCCGATAGATCGTTGATGGGTTTTGTCCTAAATAATATTTAGATCCATAAACAGGAGTGGCATAGTCCACGGAAATGGCCAAACAAAATCAGCAAGCGCGCCGGCTAAAAATTTTTCGGCACTGGGTTTGAGCATCAAGCTCTGTATATCCTTATGATACTTTCGAAAGTCAGCATCAGCGACGGATTGTCATCGAGGTTCCGCTCTGGATTGCGTAGGACAGACCTGAAAATTTACGCATGATTAGACACCGGCGGCCGAACGGAGATGCGCTTGCTCACAAGGGATGAGTATCAAACTCACCTAAATTGATAGCTTCAACCGCATTGAGAATGCTGTGCCCTGAGGTCATCGGTTGCTAACCTACAGCGCCATCACTGAGGCTATCGGCCGTCGTGGACGATCTGGGCGAAGCGATAGACCGCTTCCTCTAACAGGTTGTTGAAGTCGTGGATGTTGACTGCAGGACGTCGGCGGCGTGGCCACGACCATCGTGATGAAAAGGTGGCCTCAGAACGCGAGGCCCCAGGCTCCCGTCACCAGGGCCGCGGCGAACAGGGGAGCCCCATACCCAGCGGCGACGAACGCGATGGTGGCGATGGCGCCGGTGGTGACGTGACACGCCGGTGCCGTGCCGACGGTGAGACGCAAGAGGGCGCGCATCACGCCTCCTGCGGGGTGTCTAGCTGCGAGACGATCTCGACGAGCTCGACGTGGGGGATGACGAGCCGGGCCGTGGCTAGCGCCTTGAGCAGGCCCAGGCGGGCGGCGGCGGCACGGACCTCGTCGGCCGCGGCGGCGCGCTTGCCGGCATGCTCTGCCAGGTGGCGGCGGACGCCTTTCAGGGCGCGCGAGATCTCCTGCCTGCAGATCGGCGCCGGCACGGTGACGGCCGACGAGCTGCGCGAGGCGGATTGGATGGCCCGAGGATAAGCAGGAGGGGCGCATGCCCGGTTCGAACGGCGCCGCTCGCCGCCCGCTCCTGCCGATGCACTCCGCCGGCCCCTACAGCACCTACCGCCTGTTCGAGTGGTGCATGGCGACGATGATGGTGCTGAACGCCTTCACGCTCGCCATACCGGGGGACACGATGGAGCGCAACGCACTGAGGCCGATCGCCGAGATGGGCTTCAGCGAGGCCAACACGGCGCTGATCTTCGGATGCGCCAGTAGCGTGCGCGTCATGGCGCTGTTCCTCAACGGCTACATCAACAGCCATGGGCCCCTGCGAACCTGTGGGGTGCGAACCCCGATTTGAATTCTGGCGCCGCGCGGGACCTTTGCCGCCGGGACTTGAAGTTCTCGCCCCTCCCGGTAGGACCCGTGACCCCCACCCCCCTTCCGGGCCTGTTGGACCCCGGGGAGGGCAGGACGGGGACCGGGGCTGCCCGGCCCCCGAGGGGATCAAGCCTCATGCGTCGCCGCACCCGGCCAACCTCGCGGCCCCCCGTGCAACCGACAATCCGGATCCCGAACCTTGCCTCACGGCCTCACACGACAAGGCCCCTGGAGGGGGCTGGGCGGGCCTCGATGGGGACGGGGTGAGAGGGGCCGGGACGGGGGACGGGCCTGCCTGGCGGGCTCCCAGGGTCTCAGACGGCAGGCGGTGCCAACCGGTTGGAGAGGGCCTGGTGCACGGCCTCGCGCTGCAGCGGGACGCCCCCGTTCGTGCGCCCGCGCAGGTGCCCCAGGGCGCGCCTGAGGATGTCGTCGAGCCGCACGGAGGGGCGGAGCGCGCCATGCCCCGACGTGCCCTGCAGGGCATCCCGGAGGGCGTCGACGAGGGCGGCGTCGAGAGCCCGCGGATCGGGCGCGCCTGCCTCCCTGCGGGCGGCTCGCTCGGCGCGCTTGCGGTCGCGGTCGGCCTCGCGCCGGGCACGGGCGGAAACGGTGGGGGGATGGGGCATGGCAGGGGAGAGCATCATGGCCCCCGGATCTTGCCTACGGCCTTGGCAAGGCACCATGCCCCCTGAAACGACAACGCCCGCCGCGGGGTCACCGGGCGGGCGAAGGTCTGGTCGACAGTGTGGTGCAAAGTAGACCCGAGCAGAGATCTCTCGATCCCAGGACTCAATGTAGACGGGCCTCGGGCGAGGAACAAGGCAGGTAGCGGTAGGGGTCTATACCGACCTTGGCGAGGCGGGCGAGTGCCTTGGGCCGGTTCAGGGGCTTGAGGCCGCCGGGGAAGAGCTTGCGCCCCTCTCCGACCTCCTCGTTGAGCATGTACTGGGCGTACTCAATGTCCTCCCACTCGCAGCCCATGGGGCCGAAGGAGGCGCCGTTGCGGTTCGAGGCGCGGCACGACCTGGCATGTTCGTACAGGGCGAGAAGGCGCGACAGGGGGCCGTGCATCAGCCAGGTCGGGGTCTGGGGCTGTGACGCGGCCTGGGCCTTGCGGCGTCTGGGGCGGGCCTCAGGGGCCTTGGCGGCGGGGGCGGACGGTGCGAGGGTCTCGGGCGGGGCGGGGCGGGGCGGGCTGGCGTAGCCACCCTTTAGATTACGTGCCGTTTCTGAGACACCCTCCGAGACGGTCTCCTCCGACGGGACGGGCTCGCCCACCGCCTCGGCCGGGTGGGCATCGAGGGCGCGGTAGACCGTCGCGCGCGAGCAGTCGAGCAGGCGGGCGACCTCGGTCAGGGGCAGGTCCGTCGCCCCTTGGATCTCGCGGGCCAGCCTGGCGACCTCGGCGAGGGTCTGGGCGTGTTCGGCGCGGGCCGTGGCCCCCTCGCGCTGGCGCCGGGCCGCGGACCGCTCGGTGGCCGTGCGGACGGGCGCGTCGGGGCGGAGCAGGGTCAGGCCGAGTTCGTCGCACAGGTCGGAGGGCAGGTTCAGGTCGGACCGGACCTTGTCCAGCTTCGGGGTGTAGAGCGGGCTGTAGGCCCTGCCCTGGTGCATCCGCACCTCGCCGGCCTCGTGGGCACGCAGGCGCTTGGCGACCGACCCGAGGTAGGACCGGAGGGTCTCCTGCGTGAGGCCGTTGCCGACGACGTAGGGGCCGAACTCCATCGCCCAGGAATCTGCGTCGCCCCCAACGCCGGTCCGCGCCCGGGCGACGGCGACGTGGAAGCAGAGCAGGTCGCGCTTCTCCAGCCGGGCGAGACGCTCGGGACCGATGGCCAGGACGCGGAGGAGCTCGGCCTCGACGGCGCCCCACAGCCCGCGGGAATGCGTGCGCAGGCGCGACGGCGCGACCGGCTTGCCCTCGGCCCGGGCCTGCGCCTCGCGGGCGGCCCGGCGCGCGTCGCGCTCCTCGCGGTACAGCGTGGTCTCGGCGCGGGTGAACGGGAACACAGCGTCCGCGAGCGTGTCGAGGTCGTGGCGCTGCACGTCCTCCCAGCTCTCGGGCCACAGGAGGCGGACGCGCTCGCCGCTCTTCTCGTTCGTGCTGCCGGCGACGCGGTGGACGCGGGCCATGTCGCCGACGGACCAGTCGAGGTCCATGCCGGCCCAGATGGCGGCGTTGGCGGCGGCCTTGGCCTTCACGCGCTCGATGTTGGCAGCGCCGGTCTGGACGGCCTCGCCCCACAGGCAGCAGATGAGGCGGCGCACGCGGGCCTGGACGCGGGCCTTGAGGGGGCGGCGGGACAGCCACACGCACCACAGGCCGCGGCCCGAGAACAGGATGTAGGAGGGCCGCGGGATCCCGGCGGCATCCATGCGGGCGAGCAGGATGCCGGCGATCTCATGGGGCGGCATCCCGTGGAAGGGCGAGCCCGAGGAGATCTCGCAGTCCGCCCACATCAAGGCATTCACGCGCGCGAGGGCGTGGGCGCCGCGGCTCTCGTAGTGGCGCTGGAGAGAGATGTGGGAGGCGGCGTGCGCGGCCGGGTCCTTGACGAGCTCGCGCGTGCGGAGATGAACGCCCTCGGCGAACTTGCTGTCGACGATGACCGTGGCGTTGCCGCGGGCGTGGGGGGCGTGGAGGGTGCGGAGGTGGGCGAGCTTGGCCTGGAGGGCGGTGCGCTCCTCCTGCTCGCACAGCAGCGTCTCGACGTCGGGCCGGTCCATGAGGACGGACGGGGCCGGCGGGACGGCGTAGGGCTGGCGAGGGGGGAGTGGCATCGGGCTCTGCTGGGCGTCGCAGGGCACCACACCCGCGAACCTGCACAGTGTGGGTCGCGTCGCGTCCTTTCACAAGCGTGGCGGTTCGGTCCCGAGGGTCCGAGGTTAACGCCCCGAAACCTTCCCGCGCGAGACCCTCAAACACGCCCCGCCAGGCCGCGTGGGTCGCCGCCACGCCATGCCGCGCGCACCGGCCGGTAGGGGAAGGACCGGCGATGCGATCCTGACCCCCTGACGGGCATCCAGGAGCCTCGAAAAAATCTTGGGCAATCCCTCGCGGCACCGCAGCACGGCCGGCGGTTGCCGGTTGCATGCGGCACTGAGTGGGGGATCACCCCCATTGAAATCATGTTGTTTTTTGGCGGTGTGTGGCTCTGGCACCGCTGGGCCGCCCACCTCCGCGTGGAGGAGCGCGAGGCCGAGCGCGCCAGGATCCAGGGTGAGCTCCGCCTCGGCTACCCGCGTCAGTAAAGAGAACCGAACACCAGTTAGCTACGCAGCGGCCCGGGGATAACTCTCCCGGGCCGCTTGCGTTTGGGCGAGGCCGTCCCAGGCTCATTAACCATGGATCCGAACGCCCAACTCGCCCTCGTCATCGTTGCCGGCCTCCTCGCCTTCGCAGGGCTTTTCCGCCCCGAGGTCAGGAAGAAACTCGGCGACCTGCGAGCCCTCACGTTCCCGGGAGGCTCCGCTGACCTGACCGGCGGCGAGGCGGCCGCCCAGATCGAGGCGCAGCGGCACGCCCCCGAGGCCGAGAAGCTGCCCGTTCCATCACCGGAGCCCGGCGAGAGACTCCCGGAGCTCCCGCCCCCCAGCCCCGTCTACGGACCGCTGGAGGCCGAGTTGCGCCACCGCATCGAGACCGTCGTGCCCGGCGGTGTGGACGTTCAGATGGCATGGGCCGTCCGGATCGCGGTGGCGGCGCAGGTCGAGCGCGATCACGAGCAGACTTATAGGTTAATATTCGGGAGTCAGATAACGGCCTTGAAAGAGTTGAACGTCCGAGGGCCCATAACAGTCGCGCAGGCCAAAGAGATCTATGCCCTCACCGCCGTGCGCAACAATCCTGATATATTCAAGCCTGAGACCTTCGAGGCGTGGGGCGATTACTTGCTCACGCGTGGGCTTGTGGCCGTTGAACGCCAGCCCGTCGACGATGATACTCGGGCCGCGCTTACACCGTTGGGGAAAGATTTCTTGATGTTCCTGACCGGGCGCGGCCTGAGCGAGCACAAGTGGGGATGAGGTCGGACTAAGCGAGCGCTTAGTTCTGCCGTCCCGCCCCCGGAAACGAAACGATCGCTTAGTCGCCCGTCCCGAGGTCGGCGGTCCCCGAGGCGCATGCCTTCGTGTTGGCGGCGAGCTCGCCGTTCGGGAACAGAACCAGACGGCCGAGGCGCCCGACGTCGACCATCACCATCCCCATGGACAGCACCGCGACGCCTCGCGCCGTGCGCGCCGACCACCGCCCCGTCCGGGTGTCACGGATCTCGCACCGTACCCGCACGCGCCACTCGCCCGGCGCCGCTCGCTTAAAATCCAGCCCCGTCGTCACGTTGAGGGGGCCGCGGCGCTCGACCGTCCCAGCGGACCACAGGGCCTGATCCATGACGCCGGCGCTTGCCGGAGCGGCCGCCACGAGGGCGACCACGAGACTGATGGCGCGCATGCTCAGATCTCCACCACGAGGGCCGGATCCCAGCCCGGGTTCTCGATCTCCTGCGAGGGCGCCCGGTGGCGGGATCCCGCGCTCTCGGTGACGTAGCCGCGGGGGTTCGCGACGATCCGCGTGCCGCCGACGACGTAGTCACGGCACTCGTGGATGTGGCCGTGGATCCAGAGCGCCGGCGCGTGCGATCCCTCCAGGATGGCGCTCAGGTCGGAGGCGTAGGCCGCGTCGAGAGGCGTCCGCCAGCCGCCGCCGCGCAGGCTCCGCTCGTGCGGGGCGTGGTGCGTGACGACGACGGTCGGACCCGCGTACGGCTCCGCCAGCGCGGTCTCGATGCGGCGGCGCTGCTCGCGATGCAGGCTCCCGGAGACGCGCGGCAGGAACGCGCTGTAGTCCCGCGGCCCGCGCCGCCACTTGATCCGCCGGACGTCGCGCATCCCGCCTGCCCGAACCGCCCCCTCAGACGTTGCGCGGGCCCGCTCCTCGGGTCGCAGGTCCCAATCCGTCCAGAGGGTCGCGCCGACGAACCGGACCCCAGCGAGCACGACCGTCTCGCCCTCGACGAGCAGGTGGATCCCGGCGGCGGCCGCCAGTTCGCGCGCCTCGGCGACCTCGCGCTGGTACGTGCAGCGCCAGAAATCGTGGTTGCCGGGCACGTAGACGACGGGCCCCGGGAAACGATCCCGCAGCCACGGCAGGACGCGGTCGCAGAGCTTCTCGGACACGTCCCCGGCGATGACCGCGACGTCGTGCGGCGGCGGGTCGAGATCGAGTGGGCAGACGTCGAGATGCAGGTCCGAGAGGACCCATAGGCGCGCGGTCATGGCGGGAATCCTCCGGCCGGCGCTAGAGGAGCGCCCAGGCCGTTCCGTTGCTTGTGAATACGATCAGTCTACAGGCCAATACTTGATGAAACCCTGGGCGCACCGTGAAAACCTCGGCGTGCCAGGGGCTGTAGCCGACCTCGACGGCGCCCTCGGGGACGCCGGCGAAATCGGTGCGGCTGCCTCGCGCGACCGCATGGACCGACCGGACGCCGGTGCGCAGGCACGCCGCCCGGCCGCCGGGCTGCACCACCAGCCGCACGTCCCGCAGCGCGATCTCGGGGACGTGCGCGACGACGCGGCCGCCCTCGCGCACCGACCAGCAGCCGCCCGCGCGCCGGAGGTTGCGGTAGACGTCAGTCATCGAGGGGCGGCACGGGCAGGGGCGCGAACGCCATCGCCACGTTCTCCGCCTCCGCGGCGACGGCGGCCGCCTCGGCCGGGGACAGCATGCCGGCCCGGACGAGCCTGCCGGCGCGCAGGACGCGGGCGCGGAGCCCCCTGCCGGAGAGCGGGCAGATGCGCCCGCTCTCCCACGCCGCCTTGATCCGCGCGGCCGCCGCGGCGACGGGATCACCGGGGCTCACGGCGCGCCTCCTGCAGGTGCGGGAGGCCGAGGGCCCCGTTGAAGGCCTTGTTCGCCGCCACCAGGGCCTCGGGCCCGGTGATGGCGCGCTGGTCCGCGAGGCGGATGACGTGGAGCATGTAGGCCTCCATGCCCTGCGCCGCCTCGGGGTGGACGGTACCCGCGGCACGGTGGGCGCGGAGGGTCGACAGCAGGTAGTCGAGGACGGGAGCGTGCATGTCCTGTCCTCCCGTCAATGCCGCGGACCATGGGCGCGGCTGTCGAGGCAGACCGCGACGCATGCCGTGAGCTCCCGGAGAGAACCGCCGCGCCAAAATGCCCGCAGGCTCTCCATCTCGGCCGCGTCGAGGACGGCCTCGGACGGGTGCATGCCCCGCTCGCGGCAGAGCGCCTCCGCTATCTGAGGCGCGAGGGCAGCGAGGTGCTCCCGGCCGGGACGCGGCACGTGGATGATGCGGCAGCGGTCCCGGAGCGGGCCGGCGACGCGCGCGAGCTCGTTCGCCGTGATGACGTACGAGACGGGCGACAGGTCGACCTCGCACTCCAGGTAGACGTCGTATAGCCGGCGCGCTGAGGTCGATTCGAGGTACGGCAGCAGCGTCGAAACGAGGCTTCCGTTGTGGTCCCCCGTCGCCGCCTTGTCCCCCTCGTCAATCACCACGAGCACGTTGGCGCGCCCCACCCGCCGGATGGCCTGCAGCGGGACGCTCGCGCGGCCCGTGTGGTAGGCCCGGGACGTGCCGCCGAACATCCCGTCCGCCACTCCGCCCGCGCCATAGAGCGTCGACGGCAGGCCCAGGATCTCGCCGAGCGCGAGCGCGGCGGACGTCTTCCCGGAGCCGGGCGGCCCGACGAGCAGCAGCGGCCGGACGCGGGCGTAGGGCGCCCCGACGAGATCGCCGGCGACGGCGTCGGCGAGGGCCGGTGCCCACGGCACGCGCCGCAGTAGGGCGGCGTGGACGGCCTGCGGGTCCGGCGCCGGCGTGACGGGCAGGACACGGTCGGCGACGTCACGGAACTCCGCCCGCGGGCCCGCCCGCGTGTCCGCGAGGTGCGTCAACGGCCCCGCCACCCGGACGCCGGCCGGGGGCGCCGCCTCGGCCTCTCCCAGGTCGAGGGGGTCGAAATCGGGGTCGCGCGGGTCCGCGCCCGTGTCGTCGCGGACCGGGCCCCTCCGGACCGCGCCCCGGAGGGCGGAGCGGCTCTCGCCCCGGTCTAGCGCCGCCCAGAACCGCGTGACCTCGGCCTCGGCGAGGAGCTCCTGGCCCGCTCGCTCGCGCAGGACGGCGCGGTGGACGGGCTGCTGGGGATCGTGCGTGCCGAGCAGGTTCTGATGCGCCACGTACGAGAGCTCGGTGCGCGTAAGCATCAGAGCCCATCGCTCGCAGTCGTCGAACGAGCCGCCCAGCGAGACGTCGGCCTCGTGCATTGCCCGCACGGCGCAGTCATAGTCACCGAGCCACGCGGCACTCAGCCGGCAGCGCGAGGCATGCTCCCGGCAGTCCTCGCGCACCGCCTTCGTGAGCCGGGTGTCGGCGGCGGCCTCGGCGAACGCCTCTGCCAGCGCGGCGGCGAGGGGCGCGGTGACGGTGCCCTCGTCGAGCGCGGCCAGGGCGTCGCGCAGGCCGCGGGGGAGCCCGTCCCGCCGGAGCGAGCGCGACCACGCCAGGAGGTCGGCCCCGGGGTGATTCCAGTACAGGGGCCAGCCGTCTAGGAGCTGGCGGAGGGTGGCGGGGAAGGTGACGGTGTCGGGGGGCGTGGACGCGTCGCGCTGCGCCCGGGCGCGCTGAGCGCGCCGGATCTCGTCGGTCATCGGATCCCTTTCCGGAGACGCCCCGTGTATCACCGCGGGCGTGCTATGAGGTCCTGCTCGCCGGCTTAGGCCGCACGTGACAGGCCCCCTTGGATACCGCGCGACTCGTTAAGATTTTGTCTCTAGCCCGAGGCGGATACGTCGAGCCAGGTCGGTCTCCTCGCGGATCTCCTCGACGAGGCCCTGGGCCGCGCGCAGGACGCCATGGAGCCGGCGGTCGAGGTCCTCGCGGTCGCTGTGCGAGAGCACGCCGGACCGGTGGTGCTCCTCATCGTCGCTGCCCATCTCGTCCCATACCGTTGCGACGGCGAGCAACTGGTACCCGACGGCGCGGGGGTGGTCGACGTACGCGGCGGACCCGAGCAGCTTCAAGACGGGCGTGGGCAGACCGAACTTGATGATCCGGTCGCGCTGGGCCGTGCGCTGCCCGAGCCGCGTCACGGCGACGAGGGGCGCGACCCACAGGTCGCCCCACAGCCTATTCGCCGCCGCCACGACCGCCCGCAACAGTGCCTCGGCGAGCACGGCATGCTCGACCGGCCGGCCGTCGACATAGGCCTGCCTGCCCTCGTACGAGAGGACCGCGCCCATCGTGGGGACGCGGCGGGTGAGCTTCGCCAGGCCGACCGACCCCACGCGGCCGACCGGTGTCCCTGGGATCCGGGGATCCTCGGGGACGGGGCAGAGCAGGATCTCCTCGATGTCCATCAGACCGTCCAGAGCGTAAAGTAGTGGACCACCACGAGGAGGCGGCCATGGTTAACACGGTCGCCGACGCCGGAGGCCGAATGGTTCGTATACGCGACATCGCGGGGATGGGGCGGTCCGGATGTCGCGTATAGAGGCCACTCTCGGAATCGCATGGTTAACGCGGTCGCCGACGTCGGCCGCCGGGCAACTCATATAGCTAGGGTCGGGCGCCCTAGGCCCCCGGATAACTCATTTACGAGTTCATCCAGACCCCTCACCGCCGTCAACATGGTTACCGCAACCGGCGGCAGGACCCCTGTTCCCGGCCCGCGCCGAGGGTAGCCTGATGGGCATGAAGAAGGCGCATCCCATCCGCTGCCGGGCGCTCGCCGCCCGCCGTGCCCGTCCCTACGACCCGTTCATCGACGGCGACATCCGCCCGAGGATCCCGGGGCTGCCCAGCTTCGAGCCGCTCGAACTCGTCGCGCTGCCAGCCGGGGAGGCCGCCACGCCGCCGGCGTCCGGGATGCAGTTCGACGCCGAGGGCAACCCGACCGCCTACGTCATCCCATTGGATCCGCCGGCCCGCACCCGCGACGCCGACCTTCCCGCCGTGGGGTCCTTCCATGGCTGAGATGACCTACGAGGAGTGCATCCGCGCCACCATGGCCCGCATGTGCGCCTCCCTCGACCTCTCCTGCGAGGAGGTGATGGCCGAGCGCGACCGTGACAAGCGCGAGCGCCTGCGGCGGATCTGGCGGGAGATGCAGGACCTCGCGAGCACGAGGGCGGCCGCCCTGTCGCCAGGCGCGGTGACCTACTCGGTGGGCAGCACGGACAAGAAGCTAGCCCGCGAGCTGGCGCGCCGGCTCGACAGCGGCCGCCCGTTCACCCCGCGTCAGTGCCAGGTCGCCGCCTACCTGGCATGGCGCTACCGCCGCCAGATCTCGGGGCGCATCGTTCCGGGCGGCCCAGTCGCGAAGCCGTAGGGGCCGCAACGCATGAAGACCTCGATGTACGACTTCTTCCTCTCGCGCGCCGACGGCGCCCACATCGCGGCGTGGCAGATCGGGGATCGGACGGTCTCGGAGGATGAGGCCCGGCGCCGGCTCTCCATCATCGAGCTCTCGTCGGAGGACTGGGTGAACCCGGAGGGGGGCGAGCCGGGGGACCGTGACGACCTCGACATGGAGACATTCGGCGCGCAGGCTTGGACCGCCGAGCGGGTGCTCTTCACCATCGGCACATACGAGGGCGGCATGTGGGTCTACGGCGCTCCGCGCCATCCCCGGACACGGTGACCTGACGGGCCCAAGCGGTTACGAATCGCTCGGCTTGAGAGACCCTGGCCGCGCGGTTCCCGTGCACGGCGGCCGCGCCCCGGCCGGGGGGCTTGCCGCGGCATGAGAGGGGTCCCCGGCGCGAACCGGGGCCCCTTCTGATTTCACACGAGCGAGGGAATGCCGGGGCCGGACGGGGGAATTCATCCGAGCGTCTGAACCTCGGGCGGCCGCCCCACCGGTGTAGCGCGTCCCCGCCCAAACCCCGCCCAAGGCCCGGAAACGACAAAGGCGCCCCGGGGGCGCCTTGCGGAAAAACGTTTATTCTGTGGGGGTTATTTGGTGGGCGCACTAGGGTTCGAACCTAGGACCCGCTGATTAAGAGTCAGCTGCTCTACCAACTGAGCTATGCGCCCGATCGCCGGAGCGACCGGCGGGCGGCCACCAAGCCCGCCCGCGAGGAGGCGGCTGATAGCAAGGCGTCCGGGGGGTGTCCACCCCCGGAGCGCATTTTTCCCGGGCTACTCCGCCGCGACGTGCTGGGCATGCAGGCGCACGGCCTGGGCCGAGAGCTTGTTCAGGGCCGAGAGGTAGGCCTTGGCGGAAGCCACCAGCGTGTCCGGGTCGGCGCCGCGGGCCGTGACGCTACGCTCGCCCACCTTGAGGCGTACGGAGACCTCGGCCTGCGCGTCCGTGCCCTCAGTGACGGCATGGACCTGATAGAGCTCCAGCGCCGCCTCGTGCGGGACGAGGGCGTGGATGGCATTGAACACCGCGTCGACGGGTCCGTTGCCGTCCGCCTCCTCCGTGCGGGTGCGCCCGTCCATGTCGATCTTCATGGTGGCGCGCTGCGGCCCGTGGGTGCCGGCGATCACCGAGAGCGACACCAGCCGGATGCGGTCGCGGGAGGTGGCGAGGTTCTCGTCGACCAGCGCCTCGATATCCTCGTCGTAGACGTGCTTCTTGCGGTCGGCGAGCGCCTTGAAACGGTCGAACACGTCCTGGAACTGGTTGTCCGCCAACGTGAGCCCCAGCTCCGTCAGCTTGGTGCGGAAGGCGGCGCGGCCGGAGTGCTTGCCCATCACCAGCGAGGTCTTGGCGACGCCTACCGATTCCGGGGTCATGATCTCGTAGGTCTCGGCATGCTTGAGCATGCCGTCCTGGTGGATGCCGCTCTCGTGGGAGAAGGCGTTGCGGCCGACGATCGCCTTGTTGAACTGCACGGGGAAGTTCGTGGCGTGGCTCACGAGCTTCGAGGCGCGGGTCAGCATCTGGGTCTCGATGCCGGTCGCGTAGGGCAGCACGTCGGCGCGGGTACGGATCGCCATGACGATCTCCTCCAGCGCCGCGTTGCCCGCCCGCTCGCCGATGCCGTTGACCGTGCACTCGACCTGCCGGGCGCCGCCCTCGACGCCGGCCAGCGAGTTGGCGATGGCGAGCCCGAGGTCGTCGTGGCAGTGGACCGAGAAGATCGCCTTGTCGGAATCCGGCACGCGCTCGCGTACCGCCTCGAACATGGCGCGGTACTCGGACGGCGTGGCGTAGCCGACCGTGTCGGGCAGGTTGATCGTGGTGGCGCCGGCCCGGATCGCCGTCTCGACGCAGCGGCACAGGTAGTCGATTGGCGTGCGCGTCGCGTCCATCGCCGACCACTCCACGTCCTCGACGAGGTCGCGGGCCTGGGCCACCGTCCGGGCGATGATCTCGACCACCTCGTCCTCGGTCTTGCGCATCTGATGCGCGAGGTGGATCGGCGAGGTCGAGACGAAGGTGTGGATGCGGCCCCGAGGCGCCTGGCGCACGGCCTCGCCGGCCCGTGCGATGTCGGCGGGGATGGCGCGGGCGAGGCCGGCGATCACCGCGCGCTTCGAGCGGCGGGCGATCTCGGCGACCGCCTCGAAGTCGCCGTTCGAGGCGATGGGGAAGCCCGCCTCGATGATGTCGACGCCCATGGCGTCGAGGAGCTCGGCGACCGCCAGCTTCTCGTCGAGCGTCATGGTGGCGCCGGGGCACTGCTCGCCGTCGCGGAGCGTGGTGTCGAAGATCAGCACCCGGTCCTTGGACGAGGTGCCCTTGGCGGATTCCGGGGAGGTCGGCTTGGCGGTGTCGGTCATGGTCGTCTCGCTTGAACCCTGTCGCGGCGCGCTCCGGCTCGGCGGAGTCGGGCGCCATTGCCCTTCGTCGTGGCGGCGCGATCCCCTGAAGGCCCAGGCGCAGGCGCCCGGACGGCCCTCAGGGGCGGGTAAGGAGCAGGCCGGGAAGGAGCGCGCGCGAACGCAGCGCCGGAAGGGCGCGGGCGCTCGACGGTGCTGAGCCGGCGCAGGCCACGGCTCGTCTCTCCTCGAAGATCGGCCGCGTGCGGATCATGCGCGGACCGAAGGTGGGCATCGTAGGTATCGCCGCGCGGCCGCGAACACAAGCGGGCGGATGCGAGGCTGCCGCCGTTGCCGCCGCCCCGCCGCCGCGCTAGCTGCCGGCCTGCCCCGGAGAGGGCCGCCCCGATCCCGGCGGCGGCACGAACAGGCAGGAGACACCCCACGCCATGCCGCGCATCCGTCCGCACGTCCTGCTGCCGATCCTGCTCGCCGCCGCGACGCCGGCTCGGGCGATCGACATCGCCGAGAAGACGGAGATCGCGGCCGCTCCGGACAAGGTCTGGGCGGCGATCGGCGACTTCTGCGGCATCCAGGCGTGGCACCCGGCCGTGGCGGGCTGCACGATCTCCCAGAAGGAGGGCAAGCCGGTGCGCACCCTCGCCCTCAAGGGCGGCGGCAGCATCGTCGAGGAGCAGGTCTCCCGCGACGACAAGGTGATGTCCTACTCCTACACGATCCTCGAGAGCCCGCTGCCGGTGAGCGACTATACCTCGACGCTGATGGTGGCTCCGAACGGCTCGGGCGCGACGGTGAACTGGAGCGGCTCCTTCAACCCGAAGGGCGTGCCGGACACGGTCGCCAAGGACGTGATCTCCGGCATCTACACCGCCGGCCTCAAGGGCCTCGCCGAGACGGTGAAGTAGGCCCGCACGCCGCCGATTGACCGGACCGGACCGGCGGGGCAGAGATCGCGGCCCCGGCCAAGCTTGCCGCCGGGCTGGGAGACCGCCGTGAAGCCGATCCGCCTCGCCGTCCTCGCCGCCGCCGCCCTGTCGCTCGGCGCCTGCCAGCAGAAGGCCGCCGCCCCCGCCCCCGTCGCGGCGGTGGCCCCGCCTCCGCCGGTCCTGCCGACGGGAAGCGGCTGCGGACCGGCCATCGCCCGCACCCAGGCGGTGGTCGACAGCGACGTCGCGACGGGCAACCTGAACCAGCCCGTCGGCGCCCGCTTCAGCGGCGATCTCGCCAAGGCCTCGGCCGCCTGCGCCGCCGGCCGCGAGGGCGAGGCGCTCGCGCTGCTCTCGGCGGCCAAGTCCCGCTACGGCTACCCCTGATCTTTCAGGATCGCGCCGAGATAGTCCTGCACGAAGCCGGGCATCCGCTCCGCATCGATGTCCGACCGGGTGCGGGCGACGAGGAAGCCGTCGAGCTCCGGCTCGGCCTCGGCGAGGCGGTGACGCTCCATGCGTGCCACGAGCGCATCCGCGTCCTCGCGGAAGCGCACCGGCCGCAGGAAGGCGAGGTAGCCCTCGCCGCGCAGGAGCACCCAGGATTCCGGCGCGCCCTCCGGCACCGAGAGACCCGTCTCCTCGGCGAGCTCGCGCGCGGCGCTCTCGGCGAGCGCCACCCGGTCGCCGCTCACGTCGGCCCGGTCCGGCGTGCCGCAGGGGAAGTAGACCCGGCCGGCGTTGGCGGTGTGGCGGCCCATGCGCCCGAGCACCACGCCGCCGCATCGGCCGACCGGGGCGATCGCTGCGAAGGCGTTGGCGACGCTGCCGTCCGGCGCGCCCCAGTCCCGGAAGGCGAGCAAGGCCGAGAAGCGTGCCTCGAACAAGGCCACCGTGGCGGCCCCGTCCGCGACCTCGCAGCCGCAGGCGAGCAGCACGATCCCGTCGAACAGCCCCGGCCGCTCGGCGCGCCGGCGGGCCCAGTGCGCGGCGATGGCCGCGGCGTTGGCCTCTGCCCACGCCCACCGATGAGGGACGAGGCGGCCGTGGATGCGGCTGAGACGGGTTCGGGCGTAGCCCGAGACCGGCTCAGGCAACGAGCGCGCCCTCGCTGACGACCACGGCCGCCCCGCCGATCTCGGCGGAGTCGAGGGCGCCTGCGCGGATCGTGACCTGGAGGTCGATCTCGCTCGGGCGCCCGAACGCGACGCCCTGGCGGAGGGTCACGTCGTGATCGCCCTCGCCGAGCCGCTCGAACTGCATCAGCACCCCGGCGAAGGCCGCCGCCGCGGAGCCCGTCGCCGGGTCCTCGGGGATGCCGAGACGCGGCGCGAACATCCGCGCCTGGAAGCGCAGCCCGAGCCCCTCCGGATCGAAGGCGTAGACGTAGAGGGCCTCCTCGCCCAAGGCGCCGAGGTCGAGACGGATCGCATCGAGGCGCTCGACGGAGGCGACGGGCACGAAGGTGAAGGGCACGCCGGCCGCGTGCCGGCTCGTCCCGTGGAGGCCGAAGCCGATGTCGGCGGGCTCGAGGCCGAGGGCGGGCGCGATCTGCGCCGCCTCGGGACCGGGGCCGAGATACTCGGGCAGAACCGGCAGCTTGAAGCGCGCGCGGCCCCCGCCCTCGCCCGTCTCGACCACGCAGGAGACGGTGCCGATCTCCTCCTCCAGGCCGAAGGCAACGGCATCGGCCTTGCGCGCGCGGGCGTCCTCCAGGGCGAGCAGCACCGCCGCGCCGACGGTCGGGTGACCGGCGAAGGGCAGCTCGCGGGCGGGGGTGAAGATGCGCAGCCGGGCGCGGTGGCGCGTCTCCGCGGGCGGAAGCACGAACACCGTCTCGGACAGGTTGAACTCGCGGGCGATCCGCTGCATCGCCGCCCCGTCGAGGCCCTGCGCGTCCAGCACCACGGCGAGCGGGTTTCCGGCGTAGGGCGTCTGCGTGAACACGTCGAGCGTTACGAAGCGGCGGCGCGTCATGAAGACTCCGGAGACTTCGGCGAGGATCGGCCTGCCCCTGCGCAAGCGCGAAGGCGGGCCCGCCTGTTGATAGGCCGCCCGCCTTCCCACCCGCAAGCCGGACGACCCGGCAGGATCCGCCTCCGGCGAGGGCGGAAACCCTCGCCGGGAGCATCCGTCCTCAGAAGCGCAGGGTGAGGTTGCCCTTCACCGCGTGGTCCTGGGCCCGGTCGCCGGCCTGGCCGCGATAGGCCACGCCGAGCGTCGCGTTCGGCGCGACCCGCAGGTCGAGGCCCGCCTCCGCCACGAGGGCGTCGCGGTCGATCGGCAGGCCGGCCGAGAGGAAGGACGGGCCGGTGCCGAAGGAGAGCAGCGCGGTGGGCACCACGTCGCCGAAGGCGCGGCGGTAGCCGACGAGCCCGTGCGCCGAGAGCGGGAGGTTCCAGAGGTCGAGGGCCGTCTGCGCCCGCACGCCGACGGTGGCGGTGCCGATCTCATAGTCGCGGGCGAAGCCGACCAGCGCCGCCGCACCGCCGGTCTCGACGAAGCGGTCGCGGCCGACCGAGACGTAGGCGCCGCCGACGAAGGGCTCGATGTAGGAGAGCGCGGTGCTGCGCGGGGCCACCGGGTCCTTGGAGATCACCGCCACCGGGGCGGCCTCGCCGAGGAAGAAGCGGTACCCGAGCTCGCCGAAGCCCTGGACCGTCGAGCCGCCGACCCGCGCCTGGGGCGATCCGGCAAAGCCCGCGAAGGCGACCGAGCGCCGGGTGCGCGTGCTGTCGTCGGAGTAGACCGCGCCGAGGCGCACCGAGACCGGCCCGCTCTCGTAGCCGCCGTAGACGCCGCCGAAACCGCTCTCGATCGTCGCCGACTGGAGCCGGCCGGCGGTGTCGAGGCTGGCAGTGCTGTAGCCGCCGGCCACGCCGAGCTTGAAGCCGCTCTCGAGGCGCACGTCCGCGCCGATCACGAAGCCGGAGATCTGGCGGGTCAGGCCGGCGGCGTTGCCGTCGGTGCGGGCGTCGCCGAAGCTGCCGAAGCCCTGGCCCCAGAGGCCGAACACCCGCGGGTCGAGGATGCGGGCAGGCACGCTCGCCACCGGTGCGGTCCGGCCGGGAAGGTCGGCGGTGTAGGCGGCGGGCAGGCGGCCGAGGTCGAGGCCGTCGGCCACGCCCGGCGTGCCGCCCCAGCGCAGACGGTCGAGGATGGCCTCGCGGACGAAGAAGGCCGTGGTGAACGCCGTCGCCGCGCTGCTGGCGTGGACGTCGCCGGCCAGCGCCTGGAAGGCGGTGCGCGCCTCGGCCGCGGTGAGGCCGACCGTGCTCTGGAAGGCCGCCGTGCCGGCGCCGCCCGCCTGGATTGCGTCGGCGACGCCCGCCTGGTTGCGGTTGGCCGCCACCGCCGAGAAGGCGATGTCGTTGCGGGTCAGGTTGAGGTCGACCTCGTTGGCCGCGTAGGTCAGGCTCGGGGTCAGGAAGGCGAGATCCGAGGTGACGCCGGCGAACTGGCCAGTGACGCCGCCAGCGGCGGTCAGGATCGCGTAGCGGGTGCGCGGGTCGTAGGTCCCGGCGGCCGGGCTCGCCTGCACGGTGCCGCCCGCGAGCGTCGCGGTGCCCGTCGCCGCGATCCGGTCGGACTGGCCGGCGGCGGTGGCGTCAACCCGGAAGGTGGAGCCCGCCGCGAAGGCGACGTTGCCGGCGACGCTCAAGGTGGCGATGCCGCCGGTGACGGCGCCGGGCGCCGCCGTGCCGCCCGAGAGCACGGTGAGGCCCGCGACGCTGCCGGAGCCGCCGAGCACGCCGCCGCTGCCGACGGTCGCCGCGACCGTGACCCGGTCGGCGGCGTCAAGGACCAGCGTGCCGGTGACGTTGCCGAAGTAGCCGGCCGCCGAGAACAGGTCGAGGCGGCTCCAGTAGCTCAGCGGCGTGCCGTAGAAGGCCTCGAGGGCGTTCGTCTGCGTGTTGACGAGGATCTGGTTGATGGTGCTCGTCTGGAGCTGGCCGTTGATGCCGCCGTTCGGGGCGAGCGTGCGGGCGGCCGCCGTCGAGCCGCCGTAGACGGCCGCGAGCAGGATCGAGGCGTCCGGGCCGTTGGCGGGGGCCGCCTCGCGGGGGGCCTGGGCGAAGCTCAGGGTCGGCAGGCCGTAGGTCAGGCGCTGCTGGTAGAGCGCTTGGTTGGCGGCGGTCGGCAGGTAGGGATTGTTGGTCGTGTTGGCGGCCGAGACCGAGCAGGCCGCGACCGTGTCGCCGCATTGCTGCGCGAGGTAGCCCTGGATCTGCGTCGAGGCCTGCGTGAACAGAGCCGGCAGGTTCACGGCCGTGCCGGTGGTGGAGGCGTTGCCGATGTAGAGCGGGTTGGTGAAGGCCTGCGCGAGGTCGTAGCTCGCCAGCGCCCGCGAGGCGATGATGTCGAGGGGATAGTGCACGCCGAGCCGGATGCGGCTGTCCCCGTACTCGGCGGCGCGCGCCACCATGCTCTGGAACTGGGTCGGGACCAGCATCGCCAGGAGGATGCCGTCGGTGAAGGCGTAGGTGGTGTGCCCGCTCGGGAAGGACGGGTTGGTCGCGAGCCCGTTCAGCGCCGTCGGATCGAAGGTGTTGAAGCGGTTCGGGGCGACCTGCACCGGCCGCGAGGAGCCGTAGACGTCCTGGCCCGCCTGCGTGTTCCGCACGCCGTAGGCGAGGTCGTAGACGCTGTCGGTGGTGTTGGGCAGGCCGTTGAAGGTCGGCAGGGTGTAGCCGGCCGGCGCCACCGCCGGGACGGGGACGTAGCCGGGCGGGGTCGTCGACGGGTTCGTGGCGGCGCCGTTGGCGAAGTAGTTCTTGGCGACGCCGAGATTGGCGCCCGTGAAGTTGTAGGCGCTCGCGAGAAGCTGCACGACGCTGCCGAGGGGGCCGGCGGTGCCCGAGGCCGAGCCGGCGACGTAGATCTGGCCGAGCTGCGTGCCGAGCCCGCCGACCGGCTGGACCGGGACGATGCCGTTGATCGCGGTCTGCGCCGGCAGGCCGCCAGCGAGGTTGGCGCCGGCGCCGTAGACGCCGAGCCCGACCGAGGCGAGGTTGTTGGTGGCCGAGCCGAGCAGGTTCTTGTCGCTGATCGCGAGGCTCTGGCGGGTCCGGTCGGCGCCGTTGTTGAGCGCGACGGTCTGGTCGAGGTTGAGCTGGAGGGCCGTCCGGCCCGCGGCGGTCGCGTTCAGGCTCAGGAACGGCGAGAGCAGGTTGAGGACGTTGACGTCCGAGGCCGTGGTGTTGGCGGTCTGTGCCGCCGCGGGCAGGCCCGTAAGGGCCGTGGCGGCGACTGCCAGAGCGAGTGCCGAGACGCTGGATCGATGGTGCATCGTGCTCTCCCCGAGTCGGAGCGGCCGACTGTCGAGCGACACATCCAGCAAGCTTTCGGCGAAGTATATGTCATAATCCAGTCATAATTTACTTCCGGATTTACGTTGCTTGCAAGACACATTTAGCCAGTTCACGTTCGGAACGAATTATATTTGCTCAGACACAACTTCGTGAGGACAGTCGATTTTGGGTCACGTCTGCGTGATCGCTCCGCACGAAGTCCGCCTGCGCGGCTCGATGCCCCGTCCGCCGCGCGGTGGGTCGAAACGAAAAACGGCCCGCCGCGGCGGAGCCGGGCGGACCGAAGTCTTGGAAACGCGGGCGTCGTAGTCGGACGATGCGACAGGGGCGTGACGATCCGGGCTCAGCGGCGTCCCTGGCCGATGCGGACATAGGTGCGCACCGGTCCGAGATCTGTGTCGGCGCGGGTGTCGATGGCGAAGCGGCCGCTGACGCCGGGCGCCGTCTCGAGGCCGCCACGGCCCGGGCGCAGGTCGAGGTTGCCGGCGGCGCGTCCCGACAGGCGGAAGCAGGTGCGGCTGCCGGGCGCGCGCACGAAGCCGGGTCCCTGCGTCGGGCAGGGCAGGAGCGTCTCGGCCGCAGCGGGGCGCGGCCGCTCGCCCGCGGCGACGCCCGTCGCGCTCAGCAGGCCGAGGAGAAGTCCCAGTATCATCCGCATCGTTCCGGCCGCCCTCGAAGCTGTCGCGGCGCCAGGGTAGGCCGGGGCTCCGCCGCCGGGCAAGCGCTCAGCCGAGGTAGTTGGCGAGCGTCAGCTTCGAGAGGGTGGCGGTGATCTGGTAGCTCGCCTGGAGGCGGGTCTGCACGGCGAGGAGCTTGGCGGCCACCTCCTCGGTCGTGGCGTTCTCGACCTTGTCGACGGCCCCGTCGAGCGTTGTGCGGGTCGCCTTGTTGTAGGCGGTGGCGTTCGAGAGCGCGCTCGAGGCGAGGCTGAACTCGCCGGTGATGTCGTTGAGGCCCGGCGAACCCGTCGTCGCCGTCTGGAGGAGGCTGGCGGAGCGGTCGGCGAGCGCGTTGAAGCGGGTCTTGCCGGTGCTGCCGGTCGGATCGGCGATGCCTTCCACCGCCATCGCCGCGATGCCGGCGAGCGCCGTGCGGATCGCGGTCTCGTTGGCGGCGGCGCCGATCGAGAGATCGTTGCCGGCCCCGATCCGCACGGTGGTGGTGGCCCGGGCGTCGGCGCTGTCGGCGTCGCCCTGGTACCAGATCACGGTGCGCCCCTGCGGGCTCTGCGCGTAGTAAGGGTTGCCGGAGCCATCGGTGAGGATGCGCCTCGGCTCCTGGCCGGCCTTGGTGGTGCCGTTGAAGAAATCCGCCGAGGCTCGGGCCGTCGAACTGGCCGAGAGCGTCGCGGAGGCCGCCGTCGTCACCGCGGTGCCGAGCGCCGCCGAGAGGTTGCGCGCCGTCTCGGCCGCGTCGGCGCCGATCTGGAAGACGCCCGTATCGCCGGCGGAGACCGTCTTGCGGGCAGCGAGCGTCACCGTCGTCGTGGTGCCGTCGTGCATGCCGAGCGTCACCGTGAGGCTGTCGCCCTCGCTGGGCTGGGCGGAGAGCCCGATCTGGTAGGAGGCCGGCGCCCCGCCCGAGAAGGTCGCCACGAGCGCCGGCGGATTGCCGCTCTGCACGCCGGCCACGGTGCCCGGCGCGACGAGGTTCTTGAGCGCGAGGCTCGCGGCCGCGCCGTCGGTGGTGACGGGGAAGCTGTCGGCGGCGGACGCGGCGGCCCCGGAGCGCACGGTGAGGTCGAGGGTCTTCTGGCTGCCGTCCGGCTGGTTGACGGTGACCCGGAAGCTCTGGCCCTCGGCCGGGGCGTGGTCGAGGGTGACGTTCGGCGGCACCGAGGTCCCGGTCTGGGTGATCGTGAAGGCGGCGCTCGTCGCCGTCGGCGTCGAGGGGATCGTGAAGCCGAAATTGGCGCGGGTCCGTCCGGTCGGGTCGCTCGCCGCGCTCTCCTCGCCGAGCGAGAAGCTCGTGGCGCCGGTCGCCGGCGTCCCGATCGAGAGGCGGCCGTTGCCGGATCCGAGATCGGCGGCCTTCTGCTCGGAGACGAGCTTGGCGAGCCCGTCGAGCCCCTTGCCCGCATCGCCGTTGAGGATGGTGCCCACGTCTTGGACGGGCTGCACGTCGGTCGCCCGGCCGCTGAACAGGTACTGGCCGGCGACGCTCTGGTTGAGGGCGTCGATCACCGCGCCGAGGTTGTTCCTGGCGAGCTGCGAGCTCGCCGTGGCGTTCGAGTTGTTGACGAGGCTGTTGCTCAGGCTCGAGCGGAGCGTGCTCGTGAGGGTCGTGACCTGCTGGAGGCTCGCCGCGGTCAGGTTGACGCGGGTCGTCGCCGTGCCGATCGCGGAATCGTAGCCGTCGAGCGCCGCGAGGGCCGCATGGGCGCTGAGGCTGGTGGTGCGCCCGGCGCCGAGGCCGCCATAGGTCTCGGCGGTGCGCCCGGTCGCGAGCTGCGTCGTCAGCCCTTCGAGCTGGCTCTTCAGGTTCAGCAGGTTCTGCGTGCTGCGCAGCGTGTTGTAGCTGCCGGCGGCGAAGTTCGTGATCGTCGTCATCGCCTCAGATCCGCAGCAGGGTGTCGAGCATGTCGCGGGCGGCCGTAAGGACGCGCGCGTTGGCCGTGTAGGCGGTCTGCAGCTCGATGAGCCGCGACATCTCCTCGTCGATGTTCACGCCCGCGCTCGACGAGAAGCGGCTCTGGGCGGTGGCGAGCGCCACGCTCTGGCCCTCGTCGAGGCTCTTGGCGGAGGCCGCCGCCGCGCCCTGGGCCGCGATCAGGTCCTGCGCGAAATCCACGACGCTCGTCCGGTAGGGCGCCGAGATGCCGCCGAGCCCGCTCGCCGCGGAGAAGGTCTGCTGGGCCGTGGTGAGGGCGTCGTAGACGAACTGGGGACGCGTCGAGACGGGCGTCGTGCTCGAGGCGCTCGTGGCGGTGAGCGCGGTGCTGTTCGAGACGAGGGCCGGGTTGATCTGGAGGCGCTGGGCGAGGCCGGTGATCTGGGCGCCGTTGTCGAGGGAGCCGGTGACGAGGGCGTTGCCGGAGCCGTCCGTGAAGAGCGGGATCTGCGGGTAGGCGGTGGTGAGGTCGCTGGCGGAGGTCGGCACGGTGATGGCCGCGCTCGCCCCCTTCACGGTCCAGCCGGGATTTCCGGTGAAGGTCACGCTCGCGCCGGTGCCGGTGGCGCCGAGGCTCGGCACGGAAGCCGCGCCCGAGGCCGTCAGCCGCGTCGAGAGGGCGGTGAGCGCCTGCGCGATCTTGGCGACGTAGGTCGAGGGGCCGCCCGAGATGTCGAAGGTCTGGGCGAGGCCGGCCGAATCGGTGGTGAGCGCCGGATCGACCCCGGCGGTCGGGTTCGCCGAGGCGATCAGCGTGACGTTGCGGAGGGAGCCGTCCGGGCCGCTCACGGGGATGGTGATCGCGTTGCCGGCCTGGATGCCGGAGAGGTCGATCTGCGTGCCGGCGCCGTTCGGCGTGCCGGTCACGCTCTTGTCCGTGAGGGAGCGGGCGAGGCCGGAGGCGAGGTCGTCGAGCTGGCGCTGGGCCTGGGGCAGGACCGTGTCGCGCAGCTCCAGCTCGGCCGCCATGGTGCCCGAGCGCAGCACGCCGGGCTCGCCGAGATCGATGGTGCTGCCGCCCGGCATCTGCGCCAGGATGGTGCCGACGCTGCGCTTGGCCGGATCGGTCGAGTAGCTGGACGAGGCGTTCAGCGTGCCGCGCCCGTCGAAGCTGAGGACCGCCGCCCGGCCGCGGTCGACGAGGGTGATGCCGGAGCCGGTCATCACCGACATGGTGCCGTCCTGCTGCTCGATCGTCTGCACGTCGAAGTAGCCGGAGAGCTCGTTGATCTTCTGGTCGCGCTGGTCGAGCAGGTCGGCGCGGGAGGCGTCGTCGCTGGTGCTGCCGATCTTGACGTTGAGATCGGCGATCGAGCCGAGGAGGTTGCTCGCCGCCGCGGTCTCGTTGCCGAGGCGGCTCTCCGCGGCGCTGCGCAGCGACTGGACGTTGCCGGCGATGCTGCCGATGCGCGCGGCGAGCGCCGAGGCGCTGTTGAGCACCACGGTGCGCGCGGTCGACAGCGTCGGGTTGCTGGCGAGGTTCTGGAGGGAGCCGGTGAAGCTGTTCAGGAGCCCGTCGAGGGCGGTCGAGGAGCCCGGCGTGCCGTAGAGCGTGTCGAGCTGCGAGACGACGTCGGCCTTGGTCGAGGTGTAGGCGGCGCCCGCCGTCTCCAGGCGGAGCTGCTTGAGGGCGGCGGCGTCGAAGCTGCGGGCGATGGCGCCCGTGGCGACGCCGGCGTTGCCGATGCCCGCCGAGACGCTGGTGAGGGTGCGCTTGACGTAGCCGGCCGTGCCGGCGTTCGCGACGTTCTGCGAGACGATGCCGATGGCGGCCTGCGTCGCCTTCAGGCCGGCATTGGCCGTGCTCAGCGCGTTCAGCGACATGGCGCGGGTCTCCGTCGGGGCGCCTCAGATCTCGTTCGCTCAGCGGATGACGTTGAGGAGGTCCGACATCATCGACTGCGCCGTCGACATGACGCGCGTGTTCGCAGAGTAGGCCTGCTGGGTTACGATCATCTTAGAGAATTCGCCGGCAATGTCGGTGTTGGACTGCTCGACGTTGCCGCCCACCACCGTGGCGCCGTTGAGGCCCACCAGCGCCGCCCCGGAATCGTTGGTCTGGCTGTAGTTGCCGCCCGATTCCGCCTTCAGCCCGTCCGGGTTCGTGAAGCGGGCGATGCCCACATTGGCGACCGCGAGCGTCGAGCCGTTCGAGTATGTGCCCATGATCTTGCCGTCGGTCGACACCGACAGGCTGTTGAGCGTGCCCGCCGCGTAGCCGTCCTGCTTCAGGGTGTTGGTGGTCACGCTGCCCGAGGCCGAGGCGTATTGGGTCAGCGCGCCCTTGCCCAGGTTGAGCGCGATGGTCCCGACATTGGTGCCGTCGACGGTGAGCGAGGGGATCGTCGCTGTGGCGACGCCCGTCGTCGCGCTGACGGCGGGCGAGGTGAGCTGGCCCGCGGCGTTGAAGGCGAAGGCGGTGCCGGTGTTGGTCCAGGCGCTCGAGGAGCCGACCACGCTGCTGTTGGCGGCGTAGTACAGGTTCCACACCGCCGGCTGCGTGGGGGAGGTGTAGTCCTGCACCTTCGCCCAGCGGGTCGAGACCGAGATCGGCGCGCCGCTCTCCGTGTAGGCGGTGAGCGAGGGGCCGACGATGCTGTGGTCGACGAAGTCGGAGGCGGCGGTCGAGGCGACCGTGAGGCCGCTCACGGTCTGGGTGGTGTCGGTCGTGGTGGCGCCGGTCGCCGTGTAGAGCGACGACCCGCCGGCCTGCGAGGTCGCCGTCGTCGGCGTGCGCGGCAGGTTGGCGCCGTAGGTGATGCTGGTCGTCTGCCGGGCCGGCAGCGTCGCCCCGTCGACGACGATCGGGCCGGAGCTCTTCACCTGTCCCGTTACGGGGTCGAGGTTGTCGCCGGTCAGGTAGCTGCCGGCGCCGTTGACGAGGAAGCCCGAGGCGTCGCGGGTGAAGTCGCCGCGGCGGGTGTAGACGGTGGTGCCCGAGAAGGTCGGCTGGCCGTTGGTGTCGCCGGTGCGGGTCTGCACGGTGAAGAAGCCGGACCCGTTCAGCGCCATGTTGGTCGGCACGCTGGTGGCGGTGATGTTGCCCTGGATGGTGTTGGTGAGCTGGGACTGAGCGAGCACCGTGCCGGCGACCTCGTGGCGCGGCGTCTGCTCGGCGATCAGGTCCACGAAGCTCGTGTCGATGCGCTTGTAGCCAGTGGTCTGGGAGTTCGCGATGTTCCCGGAGATGTTGTCGATGGCGTAGGACTGCGCCTTCAGCCCCGTGACCGCCGTCTGAAGCGCGGTGAAGATGTCCATGGCAATCGGCTCCGGGCCCGACAGGGGCTCGGGCCGGTGCCGCAACCGCCGTGCCAGCGCCAACCCACTGATTTCATTGACGGCGCGAGCGCGCTCCCGGCAGAATCCGCCGCGGCGTCCCGGCCCCGCTCGGCAGCTTCTGCCGGGGGCGGGGCGCGTTTACGGCCCGTTATGTCCGCGGGCGCTATCGTCCGGCCCGCGCCGATGCGGAAGCGGACACGACCATGCGTGCCAAGCGGACGACCCTGGTCCACCTGATCTACTTCTCCCGACTGGCCCTGTCGTCGGAGCCGCAGCTGCGCGCGAGCCAGCTCGGGGACATCACGCGCCAGGCGCAGAAGAAGAACGAGTTCTCGGTCATCACCAGCCTGATGATGGTCGAGCAGAACTTCGCCGCCCAGGTGATCGAGGGCGAGCGCCAGCAGATCCAGGACACGTTCGGGCGCATCGCCGAGGATCCGCGCCACCGCGACGTGCAGATCTGCGAGTGGCGCGAGATCGCCAAGCGCGAGTTCGTGAACTCCTTCACGATCGTGGCGCGCACCCCGGCCAGCGAGGCCTCCTTCAACAAGGCCAACCTGCTGCCGAGCCTCCAGCGCGGGACGCCGAAGGCCGCCGCGATCCATGCCCTCGCCGTGGCGCTCCAGTCGGAAGCCATGTCGAAGCAGGGCATCGACCATCTCTTCGTCTGACCGCGACCGCTGAGCAGAGCCGCATCGCGCCATGAGCGACACGCCCCCCATCCTCGTCGTGGACGATCAGGAGAAGCTCCTGAAGCTCGTCGTGATGCTCATGAACCGCCTCGGCTTCCCCGAGGTCGAGGGGGTCTCGACGGCCGCGGACGCTCTCGACCGCCTGCGCGAGCGCCGCTACGCGCTGGTCATCTCCGACCTCGAGATGGAGCCGATGGACGGGATCGGGCTCCTGCGCGAGATCCGCGCCGACGACGCCCTGATGAACACGCCCTTCATCCTGACCGAGTCGTCCTTCACCTTCGAGGACATCAACCTCGCCCACCAGGCCGGCGCCGACGCCTTCATCCTCAAGCCGTTCGACATGAACGTGCTCAAGGCCAAGCTGAAGCAGGTGCTCAACCGCAAGCCGCGCAAGCGCGAGGCGCCGCTCGCCACCGAGTCGACGCTGAGCATCGACTTCCCGATGCTGGGGAAGTTCTGAGGCGGCCTTACCCCGCCCGCTTCTGATAGTCCTTCACGTCGGTGAAGCGCACGTCCGGCCAGCGCTCCTCCTCGTAGCGGAGCGAGAAGGCGGTGGTCGCCATGAAGACCGGCGCACCGTCGAGGTCGCTCGCCATCGAGGAGCCGTGCGCCTCCGCGAACCTGTCGACCTCGCCGGGCTTGTCCGACTCGATCCAGCGGCAGACGGAGAAGCGGGTGGCGTCGTAGTCGACCGGCAGGCCGTACTCGGCCTGGAGCCGCTCCTTCAGCACGTCGAGCTGAAGCGCGCCGACGACGCCGACGATGGCTTGGCTTCCATCCTGGGGCACGAAGACCTGGACCACGCCCTCCTCGCCCATCTGCTGGAGGGCCTCGCGCAGCTTCTTGGCCTTCATGGCGTCGGTGAGCTTCACCCGGCGCATGATCTCGGGGGCGAAGCTCGGCACGCCCCGGAACACGATCTCCTCGCCTTCCGTCAGCGTGTCGCCGATGCGCAGCGTGCCGTGGTTGGGGATGCCGACGACGTCTCCCGCGTAGGCCTCGTCGGCGATGGCCCGGTCCTGGGCGAAGAAGAACTGCGGCGCCGAGAGCGAGATCGGCTTGCCCGTGCGGACGAGCTTCGCCTTCATGCCCCTGTTCAGCTTTCCGGAACAGACGCGCATGAAGGCGATGCGGTCCCGGTGGTTCGGGTCCATGTTCGCCTGGATCTTGAAGACGAAGCCCGTCATCTTCGGCTCCGTCGGCTCGATGGTGCGCTTGTCGGCGTCCTGGCCCCGGGGCGGAGGCGCGACGCGGGCGAGCCCGTCGATGAGATCGCGCACCCCGAAGTTGCGCAGCGCCGAGCCGAAGAACACAGGCGTCAGGTGGCCCTCGCGGAAGGCGTCGAGGTCGAAGGTCTTCAGGCCGCCTTCCGCCAGCTCGACCTCGTCGCGCCAGGCCTGCGCCGCGCCATCCTCGGTGAGCAGCGTGTCGAAGAGCGGGTCCGCGATCCCGGAGACGGGGATGGTGCCGGCATCGTCCGCGGCGTCGAGGCGGCGCACCCGGTTGCCGCCGAGCTCGTAGGTGCCGGCGAAGTTGCGCCCGAGCCCGATCGGCCAGGTGACGGGGGCGACGTCCAGCGCCAGCGTCTTCTCGATCTCGTCGAGGAGCTCGAACGGGTCGCGGGCCTCCCGGTCGAGCTTGTTCACGAAGGTGACGATCGGGATGTCGCGGAGCCGACAGACCTCGAACAGCTTGCGCGTCCGCGCCTCGATGCCCTTCGCCGCGTCGATCACCATGACCGCCGAGTCGACGGCGGTGAGCGTCCGGTAGGTGTCCTCGGAGAAGTCCTCGTGGCCCGGCGTGTCGAGCAGGTTGAAGACGCAGTCCCCGTACTCGAAGGTCATCACCGAGGTGACGACCGAGATGCCGCGCTCCTTCTCGATGCCCATCCAGTCGGAGCGGGTCGAGACGCGGTTGCGCTTGGCCTTGACCTCGCCGGCGAGCTGGATGGCGCCCCCGAACAGCAAGAGCTTCTCGGTGAGCGTGGTCTTGCCCGCATCCGGGTGCGAGATGATCGCGAAGGTGCGCCGGCGCGCCACCGGATCGGCGGGCCGCGTGCTGCTCTCGGTCTTGGTTTCGGTCTGCATCAGCATGGCGGGCACCGGCCGCCGGTCGGGCGGCCTCTCCGGGCGTCGGGCGAGGGCGGGTGGCGTCGGTCTTTAAGCGCTCCGCCGCGGGGACGCAAAAGCCGCCCGCGGCGGCACGGCGAGAGAGTCAGCCCCGCCCGACATAGGGCATGCCCGTCGCCATCACGCTCATCGAGAGCACGTTGGCCGAGAGCGGCAGCCCGGCCATGTAGACGACGGCGTCGGCGACGTGGCGGGCGTCCATAATCGCCTCACGGCGCATCGAGCCGTCCGCCTGCCGGGCGCCCTCCCCTTCCGCGAATTTCCGGGTCATCTCCGTCTCGGCGTTGCCGATGTCGATCTGCCCACAGGCGATGTCGAAGGGGCGCCCGTCGAGCGCGGTCGCGCGGGTGAGCCCCGTCACCGCGTGCTTGGTCGCCGTGTAGGGCGCCGAGCCCGGCCGCGGCACGTGGGCCGAGAGCGAGCCGTTGTTGATGATCCGCCCGCCCCGCGGCGTCTGCGCCTTCATCATGCAGAAGGCCGCGCGGGTGCACAGGAATAGGCCGGTGAGGTTGGTGTCGAGGCTGCGTCGCCAGTCCTCGAGCGTGACCGCGTCGATGGACGCCGCCGGCGTGAACACGCCGGCGTTGTTGAAGAGCACGTCGAGCCGCCCGAACGCCCGGCCGGTCTCGGCGAACAGCGCCTCCACGGAGCCCTCGTCGGTCACGTCCGCCGGCAGTGCCAGGGCGGACGGGCCGATCTCGCCGGCCAGGCGCTCCAGGGGCTCGGCCCGGCGGCCCGCCAGGACGACGCGAAAGCCGGCGCCCGCCAATCCCAGCGCCACTGCCCGGCCGATGCCGGAGCCGGCTCCCGTCACGATCGCGACCCGCATCGATGCCTCCCGCCGAGCCCCGGTCTGCGTCGGCCGGGACGGGGATGCAAGCCGCGCCCGCGCGGTTGCGCCGCCCCCTGCGCCCGTCTAGACACCACCCGACGTTGGGGCGTCGCCAAGTGGTAAGGCAGCGGTTTTTGGTACCGCCATTCCCAGGTTCGAATCCTGGCGCCCCAGCCAATCCGCTTTAAACCTCGCTCTGCGAATACCGAGCGCTGATTGCGAAGCTCTCCGCGACTTCCCGAGTCGTGACGAGTAGGCGTGTGCTGTAGCCGGGCCTCCGGCGGGGTGCTCCGGCGACGAGGCTGCTGAGCGGCTCGCCCGTCTGCCGCGAGAGCCTGATGCCGTCCATCGTGGGTATGATGGCGCCGCGCGGGCTCTCGGTGCCGGGCGGCACGACGAGCGTTCGATCCGCCGCGGGTTGGCGCACACCGGCGGAGAGGTGCCGGATGAACGGAGGAGTCGACACCCTCTAGGGTTCGGCTGGGAGCCGGCGCCATATCCGCCGCTCCCCGCACGTCGGCACTCGCCGGCCGTGCGGCGGTCGGATCGCTCGCGGCGGCCCCCGACGCGACCGGCGCGGATCGGCGCCGCCGAGGCCGACGACGCGGGAGCTTCCGGTCAGCCGAGTTTCACGGAATGATGTGCGCTGGAGTGGGGAGTGTCCGATCGTCATGCAGCGTGTGACCCTGACCCTGGACGACGACCTGCTCAGCGCGGTCGACGCGCTGGCCGAGCACCGCGGCTACGCCAGTCGCTCCGAGGCCGTCCGCGATCTCCTGCGCAGCGGTCTCGGCCATGAGGACGGAGCGGTCGACGGCGACGCCTACGCCGCGCTGACCTACGTCTTCGATCACCACAAGCGCGACCTCGCCAAGCGCCTGCTTCAAGCCCAGCACGATCATCACGACTTGGCCGTTGCCGCCATGCACGTGCATCTCGATCACGAGACCTGCCTGGAGACCGTGGTGCTCCATGGCCCCCGCCGGGACCTGATCGCGCTCTCGCATGCCATCATCTCGCAGCGCGGCGTCCGCCACGGCGCTCTGCAGATCATCCCGGGCACCAACGAGGGCGGCGTGATGAACAAGGCACAGGACGAGGGCTACTGATCCAATTGCCTACGCATTGGGCGCGTAAGCGATTCTTTGAGCTTGTTCATACTCGATGGTCTGGCCTTGTACGGGTCGGCGAAACTCCGGCCGGTCCCGTCATGCTCTCGATCCGCGTTCTCGCGTCAGCGATCCTCCTCACCGCCGCTGTCCCGCCGGCTCGGGCTCTCGATCCGGCTGCCGTTGCGCTGGACGAGCTGGAAGTCGGTGGCGGCGGGGGCGGTTCGGCCGGCGTGTCGACGATCGCGGGTCCCGCCACGGGCCTGAGGACGGCCCTCTCGCCCTCCGTCGCGGCCCTGCCCGCCAGCACCACCGTGCTCGGCGCGGCCGAGATCGCCCGGCTGCCGGTGCAGAGCTACGGCGACCTGTTCCGGCCCATCGCCGGCTTCGACGTCTCGAACTACGGGCAGGGCGGCGTCGGCTACGGCATCGCTCTGCGCGGCTTCAGCGACGCCGAGCACGGCCGCGACGTGGCGGTGTTCGTCGACGGCGTGCCGATCAACGAGGTCTCCTCGATCCATACGCCGAACTACGTCGACCTCAACCCGCTGATCCCGGAGACGATCCGCTCGATCGGCATCGTGCGCGGCCCCTTCTCCGTCGAGGCGGGCGACGCCGGGCTCGGCGGCGCGATCTTCATCGAGACGAAGCGCGCCGAGCCGCTCTCCACGGTGGGCGTCTCGGGCGGCTCCTTCGAGACCCTGCGCGGGCTCGCGACCTTCAGCCAGGTTGGTCCCGGCCTCCAGCCCTTCCTCGCCTATGAGGGATACGGACAGGGCGGCTACCGGCAGAACGGCGACCTCGGCCGCTACAACGCCTTCAACAAGGTCACGATCCCCCTCGACACCGGCTCCAGCCTGTCGGTGCGCGTGCAGATGTACGGGACGAGCTTCGGCCAGCCCGGCTACCTGGAGCGCGACCTCGTGCGCGCCGGCCTCGTCTCGCCGCGGGCGGCCACCAATGTCACCGACGGCGGCGGCAAGACCCTTCAGACGGTCGTCGCCAACTACCTTAGCGGGCCGCCGGAGGACGAACTCTCGGCCCTGCTCTACGCCAGCCACGACCAGACGAGCCGCTTCTCGGATTTCGGCGGCGGCCAGCGGGGGCAGGTGCAGGAGCGCGCGACCGTCGGCGGGCGCCTGCGCCGGGTCTGGACGACGAACCTCTTCGATGTCCTGCCGACGCAGGTTCTCGCCGGCGCGGACTGGCGCAGCGACGCCCTCGACGTGATCACGGGCCCTTCCGTGGCCCGCGGCTTCACCGGGCGGAGCCTCGACCTCGACATCCTCCAGCACGACCTCGGGGCCTACGCGCAGGTGCAGGTGAAGCCCACCCCCTGGCTGAAGCTGACCGGCGGCGCCCGCGCCGATCAGTTCCTCTACGACGTGCGCAACGCCCTCGACCCGGCCCTCTCGCCGGCGGTCAGTCCTCACATCGTCTCGCCGAAGGGCGGGGCGGCGCTGACGCCCTTCGACTGGCTGGAGCTGTTCGCCAACTACGGCCAGGGCTTCCGCAGCCCGTCCGCCTCCAGCGAGCTCGTCGGCAACCCGCGCCTGACGCCCTTCAGCGTCGAGAGCACGGAGGGCGGCGGGCGCCTGATCTTCGACCGGGTGAGCCTGCTCGGCACGGTGTTCTTCACCGACATCTCCAACGAGGTCTTCCAGGCCGCGCCGGGATTGCCGGTGCAGAACCTTGGTAGATCGCGCCGGGACGGGTTCGAGATCGAAGGCAAGCTTCTCGCCTGGCGCGACGGGCTCGACCGGGTGTCCCTCTTCGCCAGCACCTCCGCGGTCTCGGCGCGGCTTCTGAACGGCGCCACGTCGATCTTCGTGCCCAACGTGCCGGCATCCCTCGCCACGGTCGGGGCCGAGTTCGATCTCGGCGAGCCGGTCACGCCGTTCGGGCCCGGCCGCGTCACGGGGGCGGCCTACCTGTCCTATATCGGCGCCAAGCCGCTGACGGAGGACGGCCTGTTGCGCTCGAGGCCCTATACCCGGGTCAGCGGCCGCCTCGCCTACGTGCACGCGAGCGGCTGGACGACCTACGGGCAGGCGACGTGGTATCCCGGCGATCGGACCAGCGAGAGCATCTTCAACTTCGGCCCGACGCTTGCTGCGGCGGCCTCCGACATCTTCACGAGCCCGCAGCCGCGCCTGACGCTGCTCGCGGGCGTCACCTACGGTTTCGCAACGGGAGCATCCGCACCATGAGACACGCCCTCCTTCTCGCCGCCGCGACCCTGGCGCTCTCGGGGACGGCCCGCGCCCACGACATCTGGCTGAGCCCGGGCCAGGGCGTGGTGCATCTGCATTACGGCCACCCGAACGAGCCGGAGACGGCGAGCGCCGACAAGCTGATGAGCCTGACCGCCTACGCGCCGGGCGGATCGGTGACGCTCGCCGCCAAGCCCGGCCCCGGCGGCGCGCTCGACGCGGCCTACCAGGGCGATGCCCTCGTCGTCGCCGCCTACGACAACGGCTACTGGGTGCGCCTCGCCGACGGCAGCTACCGCAACGCCAGCAAGCGGATGCTGCCGCAGGCGGACAAGAGCCTGTGGTCGGTGAAGTTCGCCAAGGCCGCGCTCGGCCCCTCCGCGCCCTGGGACCGGGTGATCGGCCAGACGCTAGAGATCGTGCCCCTGGAGGCGCCGGCCGCGGCCTCGGGCAAGATCCGGGTGCGGGTGCTGTTCGAGGGCCGCCCCCTCGCGGGGGCCAGCGTCGTCGCGACCGACGGCGTGAACTTCAAGACCGAGGCGGACCAGGCCCGGACCGCGACCGACACGGACGGCATCGCCGAGGTGCCCCTCAGGACCGCCGGTCCCCAGGTGCTCGGCGTCGGCCACAGCGTCCGCCCCTCGCAGACGCCGGCGCTTGCGGATGCGGACTCCTACACGGCCACCTTCGCCTTCACGGTCGCCGACCCGAAGACGAACTGAGCCGGACACGGCGGCGCTACTTGCGCCGCCGGCCGGGCTCGCAACCGCTCAAGGCGCGGAAGGCGGTGCGGAACACCGCCTCCAGCCCCGCCGAGAGATGCCCGCCATCTATGGCGAGAAGGCGCAGGCCGAGCCCGGCGCCGTTGGGCAGCGGGCTCGCCCCCGCGAAGCAGCCGGCCGCGTCGGCCTCCGCTTGGAAAAAAGGGATCGCGGGCAGCGCCTCCGGCGGGCCGATCAAGACCATGGTTCCGTAGGCGCGATGGGGCCCGAGCGGCGAGGCCTCCGCGGCGAAGGCGGCGCCGTCGATCAGGCCGCGCTCCTGGACGAGGATGCGGCCGGCAGGGTCCGCGATCCTGAGATTGAGGCTCAGGCGGTCGAAGGGGCGGTCCTGTCCGGCCGGGTCGTGGCAGGCGACGCTCTCGGTGACGATGGCGCGGGCGCCGGGCTCGGCGACGATCTCGGTGTGCAAGGCGAGATGCGCGCCGGGAAACAGGATCAGCGGGTCCGGATTGAAGGCCAGGAAGGCGTCGGCCGCGATCCGGAGCGCCGTGTCCTGCCGCGACGCCGCCGCCCCGCCGCGATGCACGACGGTGCCGGCCTGGGTGGTGACGTGGGCGCGCGCTCCGGCCCGCGCCTCGACGGCGAGGCCCAGATGGTCGGCCGCGTAGAGCCCGCCCGAGGCCGATTGCAGGTAGAGCGTGGCAAGGTCCGGTCCGTCCGGGTGCATCCGGAAGGCGCGGGTGACGTGGAACGGGTAGGGCACGTGCTGGCGCGACAGCACGGTGCCCCCGCCGCCCCGGACGAAGACGAGGCGCGCCTCGGCGCGGCGGCCCGGCGCCGAGGCCGGCCCGACCGGGATCGGATCGCCGGCTTGCAGATGGTGCGGCTTCACGGGTCGCGGACGCGGGCTCAGGGCGCAAACAGCACGGCGCGCGCGATCGCGTCGGCGACCGCCTCGACGCCCGCGCCGGTGCGGGCGTTGGTGGCGATCACCGGCTTCTCGCCCCGCGCCCTACGGGCCTCGGCGAGCATGCCGTCGAGGTCGACGCCGACATGGGGGGCGAGGTCGGTCTTGTTGACGACGAGGAGGTCGCAGCGCAGCACGCCGGGTCCGCGCTTTCGCGGGATGTCGTCGCCGCCGGCGACGTCGATCACGAAGATCCACCAGTCCACGAGGTCGAGGGAGAAGGTCGAGGCGAGGTTGTCCCCGCCCGACTCGAACACGATGAGCTGGAGGCCGGGAAAGCGCGCCTCGAGGTCGTCGCCGGCGGCGATGTTGAGGGTCGGGTCCTCGCGGATCACCGTGTGCGGACAGGCGCCGGCCTCGACCGCCTCGACCCGGGCCGGGTCGATCAGGCCGGAGCGGCGCAGGCGCTCGGCGTCCTCCTTGGTCACGAGGTCGTTCGTCACCACGGCGAAGTCGATGCCGCGGGCCTGGAGGACCGGGATCAACCGTTCGATGAGCGCCGTCTTGCCGGAGCCGACGGGGCCGCCGATGCCGATCCGCGCCGCGGTGACCGGGGCCGGATCGGAGGCGGCGGGGAGGTGAGTGTGGCTGTGCGTGTGAGCGGTCATCGTCAGGCGATCATCGCAGCATGTAGCGCTGGGCGAGCGGCAGGGTGCGGGCGGGCTCGCAGGTGGCGAGCTGACCGTCCACGAAGACCTCGAAGGTCTGCGGGTCGACCCGGATCTCCGGGCAGGCGTCGTTCCAGAGCATGTCGGCCTTGGTGAGCGTGCGCGTCCCGCGGGCCGGCAGCAGGTGCTTGCGAAGGCCCAGGCTCTCCTTGAGCCCCCCCTCGATCGCTAGCGGATGGACGAAGCAGGCTGAGAGCCCCTGCTTGGCTAGCCCGAAGGCGCCCCATTGTGGGCGCATCAGCATCGGCTCGCAGGTCATCAGGGAGGCGGCGGAGTCGCCCATGGCGCCCCAGGCGATGAAGCCGCCCTTGATGACGAGCTCCGGCTTGATGCCGAAGAAGGCCGGGCGCCAGATCACGATGTCGGCCATCTTGCCGGGCTCCAGCGAGCCGATGTGGTCCTGGATGCCGAAGGTGCGCGCGGCGTTGATCGTGTACTTGGCGATGTAGCGCTTGATGCGGGCGTTGTCGCCGAAGCCGGGCCGCTCCTCGGGCAGGCTTCCCCGCTGGTCCTTCATCTTGGAGGCGAGCTGCCAGGTCCGGCAGATCACCTCGTGGATGCGGCCCATGCCCTGGCTGTCGGAGCCGAGCATCGAGATCGCGCCGATGTCGTGGAGCACGTCCTCGGCCGCGATGGTCTGGGCGCGGATGCGGCTCTCGGCGAAGGCCACGTCCTCGGGCAGCGCCGGGTTGAGGTGGTGGCACACCATCGTCATGTCGAGGTGCTCGTCGAAGGTGTTGACCGTGTAGGGATTGGTCGGGTTCGTCGACGAGGGCAGGCAGTGCGGGAGACCCGCCACGCGGATGATGTCCGGCGCGTGCCCGCCGCCGGCCCCCTCCGTGTGGTACATATGGATGGTGCGGCCTCCGATCGCGGCGAGCGTGTCCTCCACGAAGCCCGACTCGTTCAGCGTGTCGGTGTGGAGCTGGACCTGGAAGTCGTGCTCGTCGGCGAAGGCGAGGCAGGAATCGATCGCCGCCGGCATCGCCCCCCAGTCCTCGTGGATCTTGAGGCCCAGCACGCCGGTCTCGAGCTGTTCCTTGAGGGCTGCCGGCTTGTGGGTGTTGCCACGCCCGAGGAAGCCGAAATTGACCGGCCAAGCCTCCGACGCCTGGAGCATCTTGCCGGTGTTGAACGGCCCGCCGGAATCGATGCCCACCGTGATCGGTCCGAGGGAGCCCCCGAGCAGCGTGGTGATGCCCGAGGCGATGGCGTGGTCGGGCAGACCCGCGGAATCGAAGTGCACGTGCACGTCGATGGCGCCGGGGGTTGCGATGAGCCCCTCGCAGTCGCGCACCGTGGTGCCGGCCGAGACGATCAGGCGCGGGTCGACCCCGTCCATGATCGCCGGGTTGCCGGCCTTGCCGAGACCGACGATACGCCCGTCCTTGATGCCGAGGTCGCCCTTCACGATGCCGAGCACGGGATCGATGACGAGGACGTTGCAGAGCAGGAAGTCGAGGGCCCCCTGCGCGGCGGTGACGCCCGGCGCCATGCCGATGCCGTCGCGCAGGGTCTTTCCGCCGCCGTGCAGGCACTCGTCGCCGTAGACGGCGTGGTCGTGCTCGACCACCGCGATCAGCGAGGTGTCGGCGAGCCGCACGCCGTCGCCGGTGGTCGGGCCGTAGAGGGCGGCGTAGTCGCGCCGTGGAATCGTGACCATTTTCTTCGCGCTCCCCTCAGGCGCCCTTGAAGCCGCGGGCCCTGGCGCGGGCCAGGGCATCGGCGCGAGCGGCGTCGCTGTCGAGCTTGCCCTGCGTGAGATTGTTGAGGCCGGTGAGCTCTCGCGCGCCACCGAAGCCGACGAGGGTCACGGTCTTGCGCTGGCCGGGCTCGAAGCGCACCGCCGTGCCCGCCGGGATATCGAGGCGGTGGCCGAGCGCCTTGGCGCGATCGAAGTCGAGAGCTCGGTTGACCTCGAAGAAATGGTAGTGCGAGCCGATCTGCACCGGACGGTCGCCGGTGTTGACGACCTCGACGCTCACCCGCGGCCGGCCGGCGGCAAGCTCGATGTCGCCCTGCGCCGGCAGGATCGCGCCGGGTTGCAGGGTGTCGGGCTCGGCGCCCTCGGCGGGGCGGATCGGCTCGTGGACGGTGACGAGCTTGGTGCCGTCGGGAAAGACGCACTCGACCTGGAGGATATGCATCATCGCGCCGACGCCCGGCATCACGTCGGCGGTGGTCAGGATGGTCGAGCCCCAACCGATCAGGTCGGCCACCGAGCGCCCGTCGCGGGCGCCCTCCAGGATCTCGTCAGTGATGATCGCCACCGCCTCCGGATAGTTCAGCTTCAGCCCCCGCGCCCGGCGCTTCCGGGCGAGCTCGGCGGCGGTGAAGATCGTGAGCCGTTCGAGCTCCGTCGGCGTCAGCAGCATCGGTCGGATCTCTCAGTTGGCGAACAGGCGCAGCTCGGCCTGGGCTTGGCGCATGGCGGCGATCTCGATGAAGGGCGTGAGCCCGGTGAGCACGATCGCCCCGTCCTCCGGCTCCGGAACGGGACGCTCCAGATGCTCGGCGATCAGCGGCAACGCGCCCGAGAGCACCCGCTGCGCCTCGATCGCGCCGACCGCCCCGAGGCGGACCGCCGCCGAGGTGAGCCCGCTCGCGAACTGGTAGCCGGAGACGAGCGCCGCGCTCCGCTCCGGCAGCCCGAGCGCCCGCCACAGGGCGCCCTGCACGGTGGGCAGGTGGCCGAGCAGCCCACCTTCCCGCACCACACGGCGCAGGTCGGCCGCGCCCGGTGTGCCGAGACGGGCATGGGCGGCGAGCAGCGAGGCGCCGTTGCGGCGGCTGCCCGTCCGCATCGGCTCGGCCATCGAGGCGGCCTCGACCGCGGCGTCGATTGCCGCAAGGCGTCCGGCATCCCCGTCCGCGCGATGGGCGAGGATCAGGGCGACCCGGTCGGTCCCGGCCCAACGGAAAGCGAGGGCAGCGGCGACGGAGCGGGCGAGCGCCGCTTCGCCGAAGCCGGGATCGGCGGCGGCGAGGCCCTCGACGCCGTTCGAGAAGGCGAAGCTGCCGCTCGGAAAGGCAGCATCGGCCTGCTGGAGGGCGATCAGGTCGGCGAGCACTTCGTCAGGCCTCGCCCGGCGCGTCGTCGACGACGTCGTGGGCGAGACGCCCGTCGCCGGCGAGATCGCCGAGGCGGACGAGGTAGTCCTCGGCCGGAGCCTCCAAGGCGACGAGGAGGGCGCCGTCCGCGAAGCGGACGCGCCAATGCAGGTTGCCGGCGTGGTAGCCGAGCTCCAGCGCGTCAGGGAGGTTTTTCGCCCGCAGGCGCAGCCAGCGCACGGCGCCGACCCGGGCGACGATGGCCCGGTGGTCCTCCAGGACGAGGACGGCCCCGTCGAACAGGGTCTGATCCCGGGGCAGCGCCAGGGCGATCTCCTCCCCGCCCTCGGTGACCGCGCGCAGCCGGCGCCGGGCCGTGTCGGCGCTCGGCACCCGCAGGACATCCACCGCACCGTGATGCTCGAGGTGATGCAGGCGCTCGGCGAAGGCGGCATCGAGCCGGCTTCCCAGCACCCGTTGGATCACTCGCATCCGCCGATCCTCTCGACATTCCCCGCCCCGGTCCTCGGGGACTTCGCGTGATCTGGCCGGGCACAGGGTCGGCCCGAGGCCACTTTGGGCCGAGGAGCAGGATGCGCGCCGTTTGCGGCACTCTCAACCGCCGAGAGAAAACTATTTTCGCCTTGATAAACGGCATGGCGCTGCGCCGGCATCCCGGCGCGCGATGAACGGGCTCGTGCCGAGGCCGGCCCGGCTATCCATCGCCCCATCAGCCGAGGTCCTGGAGGTGGCGGGCGGCGATGATCGAGGCGGCGGTCCGGTTCTCGACGCCGAGCTTGGCGTAGATGCCCTCCAGGTGCTTGGTGATCGTGCGGGGGCTTAAGGAGAGAATCTCGCCGATATCCCGGTTCGCCTTGCCCCGGGAGAGCCAGAACAGCACGTCCGCCTCCCGCGCGGTGATCGGCAGGCGCTCGCGCAAGAGCTCGATGCCGGCGGCGGTGGCGTCCCGGGAGAGGCGCAAGAGCACCTCGTTGCCCGTTCGCCCGACGAAGCTGACCGTGTGGGCGGCGCCCGAGAGATCGGTGAGGGTGAAGGGCGGCGCCTGCGCGGCCTCCAGGCAACCCTTGAGCCAGGCGCGCCCGGCGGCGGGCAGGCCGTAGGCATCGCCCGCGCGAGGCGCGCAGGCGGCGAGCACCTGCGAGGCCTGGGGCGTCGCCCAGAGCACGGCGCCGGACGGGTCGACGGCGAACAGCGTGCGCCCGGTGGTGTCCAGCGCCGCCCGCAGGCTGCGCGCGGCCCGCGCGCCCGCCACATGGACGCGGATGCGGGCCAAGATCTCGTCGGGGGCGATCGGCTTCGTGACGTAATCGACGCCGCCGGCCTCGAGCCCCTGCACGATGTGCTCGGTCTCCGAGAGGCCGGTCATGAAGATCACGGGCACGCCCGCCACCGCCGGCTTCGCCTTGAGACGGCGGCAGGTCTCGAACCCGTCCATGCCGGGCATCATCGCGTCGAGCAGGATGATGTCGGGGGTGATCTCCTCGACGAGGGCGAGCGCCGCCTCGCCCGCCACCGCGACGAGGACCGTCGCGCCGGAGCGCTCGATCGCCTCGGTGAGGAAGCTCAGCGTGTCGGGGCTGTCGTCCACCACGAGCACGATGTCCCGCTGACCGGTCGGGCCGTCAGACATCGGCGGGCTCCCGGACCGACATGCGATCCGCGTCGGGCGGCGGCTCGCCGGCAGGCTCTGCGAGGGCGCTGTCGAGGGCGCGCATGTAGGCGGGCAGGTCGAAGGCCGCGACGAGCCTCCGAAGGCGTGCGGCGAAGGCACCCGCCTCCCCGCCGGCGATCTCCGCGAGCCGCGCCTCGATCGCCCTGACATGGCCGATGCGCCCGAGGCGGGCCAGTTCCTGAAGCACGGGCCGGGGCGGGAGCGCCTCCACCGGGGCCGCGGTGGGTCCGGCGGGCTCGGGCTGCGCCGCCTCGACCCAGGCGAGATCGAGGAGCCGGGTGACCCGGTCGAGGAAGTCGCGCAGGTCGAAGGGCTTGGCGATGATCGCGTCGTGGGGGGCGTCGGCGCCGGTCGCGGGGCTGATCTCGTGGACGTTGGCCGACATCATGGCGATGCGCACGGAGGGCGCGCGGTCGCGCAGGCGCCCGGCCACGGTCCATCCGCTCATGCCCGGCATGGCGATGTCGAGGAGGACGAGGTCCGGCGCCCCCGCCTCCAGCAGGGCGAGGCAGGCCGGGCCGTCCGGCGCCTCGGCGACCGTGATCCCGAGAGGCTCGAGGATGTCGCGCATCAGGGCGCGGTGGGCGGCATCGTCGTCGACGACCATCACGGAGCGCCGGCGGCCGGCGTAGCGGAGTGGCGCGGACGGGGCGCCGCTCTCGGCATCGGCCCGCGAGGCGGTCATGGAGGCCGGGACCGCCGCCGGCCGCGAGACGGAGGACAGCATCAGGCGGACCCGGAAGCGTGTGCCGCGCCCGACCTCGCTCTCCACGGTGATCTCCCCACCCATCACCTGCGCGAGGAGGCCGGCGATGGTGAGCCCGAGGCCGGTGCCCGGCGTGCTGCGGGCGGCGGCGATGGAGCCGCGCTCGAAGGGCTCGAAGATGCGCTGGAGGTCGTCGGGGCGGATGCCGAGGCCGGTATCGGTGATCGTGAAGACGGCGACCTGATTGCGGTAGGCGAGGTCGAGCCCGACCTCGCCCGAGGGCGTGAACTTGATCGCGTTCGAGAGGAGGTTGAGCAGGATCTGGCGCAGGCGCTTCTCGTCGGTGGCGACGATCAGCGGCAGGGTCTCGGGCCGGGTGAAGCGGAAGGCGAGGTCGGCGGCCTTCGCCTGGAGGCGGACCATATCGACGATCTGGTCGAGGAAGTCGGCGAGCCGGATCTCGTTGCGGTGGACCTGGAGGCGCCCGGCCTCCATGCGGGAGATGTCGAGAAGCCCGTCGATGAGCCCCGAGAGGTGCTGGGCGCTGCGGCGGATCACCTGAAGCCCGCGCCGCCGGGGCGCCGGAATCTCCGGGTCGCCCTCGAGGAGCTGGGCGTAGCCGAGCACGGCGTTCAAGGGCGTGCGCAGCTCGTGGCTGATGCCGACGACGTAGCGGCTCTTGGCGAGGTTGGCGGCCTCCGCGATCTCCTTGGCCTCCTGGAGCTTCGCGTCGGTGACCTTATGGGCCGCGATCTCGGCCTGGTAGAGCGCCGTCTGGCGCAGGGTCTCGGCCTGGGCGACCCGGCGGCTCTCCTGGGCGAGGACGAACAGCCAGGCGACGACCCCGAGAATCAGCACGAGGATGAAGAACACGCTGGTCAGCGCCGCCCGCAGGCTCTCCCGGTGCTCCGGGTGCTGCGCGCCGGCACCGGCGTGCACGATCCCGAGGATCAGCCCGACCACCCCGACGAGGCAGAACATCAGGGCGAGGTAGCGGCCGAGCGGCGCGCCGGCCCAGGCGGCGACGGGGGCGGGCACGAAGCGCCCGAGGCTCGCCTGCGCCTGAGCGTCGAGGCGCCCGTGGGGCTTGCACAGGTCTCCGCAGCGGGCGTCGAGGGAGCAGCAGAGCGAGCAGATCGGCCCGTCATAGGCGGGGCAATGGGCCATGTCCTCGCCCTCGAAGGACAGCTCGCAGACCCGGCAGCCGATCTCGCCGCAGCCCTCGCCATGCCCGTGCAGGGCGGCGGGCGGCCGCGCGATGTAGTAGCGCCCTCCCGTGCCCCAGGCGATCAGCGGCGCCGCACCGAACGCGGCGGCGAGCGCGAGAAGCGGCCCGAACGGAGCGAGCACCGTCCCAAGGAGACCGGCATAGGCGAGCCAGCCCGTCGCGAGACCGAGCGCCATGGCGCAAGTGCCCACGGGATTGACCGCGTAGAGATGGGCCCGCTTGAACTCGATGCCCGGCGGCGACAGGCCCAGCGGCTTGTTGACCGCGAGGTCCGAGGCCAGCGCCCCGACCCAGGCCGAGACCACCACCGCGTAGAGCGGCAGGGTGCTCTCCAGGGTCTTGTCGATGCCGAGCTCCATGAGAAGCAGCGCGATCGCGACGTTGAAGACGAGCCACACGACCCGGCCGGGATGGCTGTGGGTCAGCCGCGAGAAGAAGTTCGACCAGGCGATGGAGCCGGCATAGGCGTTCGTGAGGTTGATCTTGATCTGCGCCACGATGACGAGGGCGGCCATTAGCAGCAGCGCGCCCTGCGGCGAGGCGGTCACGTAGCCGAAGGCGACCGCGTACATGCGCGTCGGCTCGGCCGCCTGCGGCGCGGGGATGCCGTGGCCGAGCGCCAGCACCGCGAGGAAGGCGCCGAGCAGGATCTTGAGGAGGCCGGGCAGGATCCATCCTGCGCCGCCGGCGAGCACCGCCGACCACCAGCGCAGGTCGCCCGGGCTCCGGCGGGGCGGCACGAAGCGCAGGAAGTCGACCTGCTCGCCGACCTGGGCCAGCAGCGAGAGCAGCACCGCCGTGGCGAGACCGAAGCGTACGGGATCGAAGCCCACCGCCGCGCCGGGGCCGACGCCGGGGAAGGCGGTGAGCGTCTCCAGGGAGGCGGGCGCGTCCGCGCTCAGGGCGATGAAGACGAGGGGCAGGAGGTTCAGGGCGATCCAGACCGGCTGCGTCCAGATCTGGAAGCGGCTGATGAGCCGGATGCCGTAGACGACGAGCGGGATCACCGCGCCCGCGCAGACGATGTAGCCGAGCCAGAGCGGCAGGCCGAAGCAGAGCTGGAGCGCCAGCGCCATGATCGCCGCCTCGATGGCGAAGAACAGGAACGTGAAGCTCGCGTAGATGAGCGACGTGACCGTCGAGCCCAGATAGCCGAAGCCGGCCCCACGGGTGAGGAGATCCATGTCGATGCCGTAGCGGGCGGCGTAGACGGCGATTGGCGCGGCGGTGGCGAAGATCAGGGCGCCGACGAGGAGCACCGCGGCCAGCGTGTTGGTGAAGCCCACCGCCAGCACCAGGGTGCCCCCGATCGCCTCCAGCGCCAGGAACGAGATCGAGCCCAGCGCCGTCTGCGCGACAACGAACGGGCTCCAGCGGCGCGCCTTCTTGGCCGTGAAGCGCAGCGCGTAGTCCTCGAGCGTCTCGTCGGCCACGAAGCGGTTGTAGGCGCGCCGGATCGGGATGATGTGCTGGCGGCCGCTCATCGTGCCTGTGTCGTCGGTCCTGCGTGCGGCGGATGCGCGGCTTCGGTGCGCGCAAGGCGATGCAAGGGCCGTGCGAGGTCCGTCCCGCGCACCCGAAGGATCCATATCACGGGCATCGTGATCCGCCGACCCGGCACCGGCCATACGCAGAACGGCGTATATGCTGCGGCGCAAAGAGCGGCCTAGCCTGCATCCCGTCGATCCGCGGCCGCCTCCCAAGAGCCGCCGGACAACAGGGACCGGGGCTGGCAGAATGGCAAAGGATACACGGGATACCGAGACCGGCCTGGGCTCGCCCCTGCGGCGCAAGCTCCTGATGGGCCTCGCCGGCGTGCCGGCGCTGGCGATGATGCCGCGGGGCGCCTTCGCGGCTCCGCCGACCTCGGCGGTCAACACCACGGGGCTCGCCGTCACCGACACCGAGGTCACGGTCGGCATCCTGCACTCGGCCACCGGCACGATGGCGATCTCCGAGACCGGCTCGATCCAGGCGGAGAAGCTCGCCATCGAGCAGATCAACGCGGCCGGCGGCGTGCTCGGGCGCAAGATCAAGATCATCCAGGAGGACGGCGCCTCCGACTGGCCGACCTTCGCGGAGAAGGCCAAGAAGCTCCTCGTCAACGACAAGTGCGCCTCGGTGATGGGCTGCTGGACCTCCGCCTCCCGCAAGGCGGCGCTGCCGGTCTTCGAGCAGTACAACGGGCTCCTCTACTACCCGACCTTCTACGAGGGCCTGGAGCAGTCGAAGAACGTCATCTACACCGGCCAGGAGGCCACCCAGCAGATCCTCGAATCGCTGAACTGGGTCGCCAAGGAGAAGGGCGCGAAGTCGTTCTTCATGATTGGCTCGGACTACATCTGGCCGCGCACCTCGAACAAGATCGCTCGCAAGCACATCGAGAACGTGCTCAAGACCAAGGTCGTTGGAGAGGAATACTTCCCGCTCGGCCACACGCAGTTCAACTCGGTCATCAACAAGCTCAAGCTCACCAAGCCGGACGTGATCTTCACCGACGTGGTCGGCGGCTCGAACGTGGCCTTCTACAAGCAGCTCAAGGCGGCAGGCATCGACCTCTCGAAGCAGACGCTCCTGACGATCTCGGTCACCGAGGACGAGATCGACGGCATCGGCGGCGAGAACATCGCCGGCGCCTACTCGTGCATGAAGTACTTCCAGTCGCTCAAGAACCCGAACAACGAGAAGTTCGTCCCCGCCTTCAAGAAGATGTGGGGCGAGAAGACGGTCATCGGCGACGTGACCCAGGCCGCCTATCTCGGGCCGTTCCTGTGGAAGATGGCCGTCGAGAAGGCCGGCTCCTTCGACGTCGACAAGGTCGTCGCGGCCTCCCCCGGCCTCGAGTTCAAGGAGGCGCCGGAAGGCTACGTGAAGATCCACCCCAACCACCACCTCTGGTCGAAGACCCGCGTCGCCCGGGCCAAGACCGACGGGCAGTTCGAGGTCGTCTACGAGAGCCCCGAGCTCATCGAGCCGAACCCCTTCCCGAAGGGCTACCAGTAGTCGGTTCGCATCCGGCCCGGGCCTTGCGTGGCCCGGGCCGTCGCCGTCGCGGATGATCGCGACGGCACGACAGGCAGACGCGCGGCCCGGAGTTCGCGGCATGTTCGGTGACTATTCGATCGGCGATCTGAGCTCCATCTTCGTGATGCAGGGCTTCGCCGGGCTGATCCTGTTCTCCGTCTACGTCCTGATGGCGCTGGGGCTGGCGATCATCTTCGGGCAGATGGGCGTCATCAACATGGCCCACGGGGAGTTCATGATCCTCGGCGCCTACGTGACCTATCTCTGCTCGTCCTTCTTCCAGAGCCATCTCCCAAGCCTGTTCCCGATCTACTTCTTCGTGGCGATGGGGCTCGCCTTCCTGGCGTCCGGCGCCATGGGGATGCTCGTCGAGTGGGGGCTGATCCGCCACCTCTACAAGCGGCCGCTGGACACGCTGCTGGCCACCTGGGGCCTGTCGCTGATCCTGCAGCAGGCCTACCGGTCGATCTTCGGCCCCCGCGAGGTCGGCGTCGAGCTGCCGTCCTGGATGATGGGTTCCGTCCAGGTCACCGACACGATCGAGGTGCAGATCAACGGCCTGTTCGTGATGGGCGTCACCATCGTGATCACGCTCGGCGTCGCGGCCCTGATCTTCTATTCCCGCTTCGGCCAACAGATCCGTGCGGTGATGTCGAACCGCACCATGGCCGGCGCCGTCGGCATCGACACCGAGCGGGTCGACCGGCTCACCTTCGGCCTCGGCTGCGGCATCGCCGGCATCGCCGGCTCCGCCTTCACGATGATCGGCTCCACGGGGCCGACCTCGGGCCAGCTCTACATCGTCGACACCTTCCTGATCGTGGTCTTCGGCGGAGCCGCGAGCCTTCTTGGCACCATCGCCTCGGCCTTCTCGATCTCGCAGACCCAGTCGACGCTGGAGTTCTTCCTCTCCGGTTCCATGGCCAAGGTGCTCACGCTGCTGGCGGTCGTCGCCATCCTGATGCTGCGGCCCCAGGGCCTCTTCACCCTCAAGGTCCGGCGCTGAGGTCCCCCCGATGACGAACCCCGTCCAGACCCTCTCGAAATCCCTCACCGTGAACGACAACCCGTTCATGAAGCCGGTCGAGTGGCTGAGCCTCCTGCTGCTCGCCGGGGTAATCCTGGTGGTGCTGCCGCTGGCGCTCGACGCCTTCCGCCTCAACCTCGTCGGCAAGTACCTCACCTACGCCTTCGTGGCGCTGGGCCTCGTCATCTGCTGGGGCTACGCGGGCATCCTGTCGCTCGGCCAGGGCGTGTTCTTCGGCCTCGGCGGCTACTGCATGGCCATGTACCTGAAGCTCGAGGCCTCGAGCGTCGAGAACACCAAGATCCAGTCCACGCCGGGCATCCCCGACTTCATGGACTGGAACCAGATCACGGCGCTGCCCTGGTTCTGGACGCCGTTCAAGTCCCTGCCCCTGACCCTCCTCCTCGTGATCGCGGTGCCGGTGGCCTTCGCCTTCATCATCTCGGTGGCGATGTTCAAGCGCCGGGTCGGCGGCACCTACTTCGCCATCATCACCCAGGCCATCGCCGCGATCCTGACGATCCTCATCGTCGGCCAGCAGGGCTTCACCGGCGGCATCAACGGCATCACCGACCTGCGCACGCTGAACGGCTGGGACATCCGCACCGACCACGCGAAGTTCATCCTCTACTTCGTCAACGGCGGGCTGCTGATCGGCTGCATCCTGTTGGCGCAGTACGTGAAGAAGTCGAAGCTCGGGCGCATCCTCGTCGCCATGCGCGACAAGGAGGACCGGGTCCGCTTTTCCGGCTACTCGGTCGCCGGCTTCAAGGTCTTCGCCTTCTGCCTGGCGGCCGCCTTCGCGGCGATCGGCGGGGCGATGTTCACCCTCCAGGTCGGGTTCATGTCGCCCTCCTTCGTCGGCATCGTGCCCTCGATCGAGATGGTGATCTACGCCGCCGTCGGCGGGCGCCTGTCGCTCTTCGGCGCGGTCTGGGGAACGCTGCTCGTCAACTTCGCCAAGACGAGCTTCTCGGAGAGCTTCCCCGACCTCTGGCTGTTCGGCCTCGGCGCGCTGTTCATCGCCGTGGTGCTGGCCTTCCCCAACGGCCTCGCCGGCATCTGGCGGGAGCATATCGAGCCCCGCCTCACCCGCCGGGCGAAGTCCCTGCGCCCGCCCGAGCCCATCGCCGTGCCCCGTGGCGTCCCCCATGGCGCGCCCGCCGAGTGAGGATCTCATGAACGCGAGCATCCTCCCCGCCGCGCTGACCGGCGCCGAGCCCGCCCCGGCCCCCCAGCAGGACTTCCTGCTCGCGGTCGAGGGGCTGACCGTCTCCTTCGACGGCTTCAAGGCGGTCAACGACGTGTCCTTCTACGTCGACCCGGACGAGATCCGGGTGATCATCGGCCCGAACGGAGCCGGCAAGACCACGGTGCTCGACCTGATCTGCGGACGCACGAAGGCCAGCGCCGGCTCGATCAAGTATAAGGGCCAGGAGCTGACGAAGCTCTCCGAGAGCGCGATCGTGCAGGCGGGCGTCGGGCGCAAGTTCCAGACGCCCTCGATCTACGACGACCTCACGGTCTTCGAGAACCTGGAGATCTCCTTCCCGCGGGGCCGCTCGGTGTTCGGGGCGCTCACCTTCAAGCGCGACGCCGAGGTCCGCGACCGGATCGAGGAGATCGCGAGCCTGATCTTCCTCAAGGACCGCCTCCGCGAGCGGGCCGAGTTCCTCAGCCACGGCCAGAAGCAGTGGCTCGAGATCGGCATGCTGCTGATCCAGGACCCGGAGCTCCTGATGCTCGACGAGCCGGTGGCCGGCATGAGCGTCGGCGAGCGCATCAAGACGGCCGAGCTCCTCAACCAGATCATCAAGGGCCGCTCGGTGCTCGTCATCGAGCACGACATGAAGTTCGTCGAGGACATCGCCCACCGGGTCACCGTGCTCCACCAGGGCAAGGTGCTCTCCGAGGGCTCGATGGAGCGGGTGCAGAGCGACCCCCGCGTCATCGAAGTCTATCTCGGCCACTGAGGGGACCGACGCGATGCTCCAGACCCTCTCCGCCGCCCCGCTTCCGCCCGTCTCCGTCGCGGCCGAGACGATGCTCTCGGTCCGCGACCTCCACGCCGCCTACGGCCAGAGCGAGGTGCTGCACGGCATCGACCTCGACGTGGCGCCGGGCGAGATCGTCGCGGTGATGGGCCGCAACGGCATGGGCAAGACCACGCTCATGAAGACGCTCATGGGCGTCGTGCCGACGAAGTCCGGGACCATCACCGTCGACGGCACCGACGTCACGGCGATGAAGAGCCATGCCCGCGTCGCCAAGGGCCTCGCCTACGTGCCGCAGGGGCGGATGATCTTCTCGACCATGACGGTGCAGGAGAACATCGAGACGGGGCTCACCGTCACCGGCGCCCGCAAGGTGCCGCAAGACCTCTACACGATGTTCCCGGTGCTCCTCGAGATGAAGGGCCGGCGCGGCGGCAACCTGTCGGGCGGCCAGCAGCAGCAGCTCGCCATCGCCCGCGCGCTCGCCAGCAACCCAAAGGCGCTCCTCCTCGACGAGCCGACCGAGGGCATCCAGCCCTCGATCATCCGCGAGATGGGCCGCACCCTGAAGCGCATCCGCGACGAGCGCGGCCTCTCGATCGTCGTCTCCGAGCAGGTCTTGAGCTTCGCCATGGACGTCGCCGACCGCGTCCTCGTCATCGAGAACGGCGCCATCGTGCACGAGGCCCGGCGCGAGGACGTCGACGAGGCGCAGGTCGCCCGCTTCCTGTCCGTCTGAGGAGGACGCGCATGGCCGCTTACGAGGTCTTCGAGCTCGGCGACGTCGTCCTGCAGTCGAAGCAGACGATCCGCGGCGCGCAGCTCGCCTACAAGACCTACGGCACCCTCAACGCCTCGAAGGACAACGTCGTCGTCTACCCGTGCTGGTACTCCGGCACGCATCTCGAGAACGAATGGCTGATCGGGCCCGGCATGGCGCTCGATCCGGAGAAGTACTTCATCATCGTGCCGAACATGTTCGGCAACGGGCTGTCGAGCTCGCCGAGCAATACGCCCGCTCCGTACGACGGTCCGCGGTTCCCGAAGGTGACCGCCTACGACAACGTGGTGCAGCAGCACCGACTGGTCACGAAGCAGTTCGGGATCGAGCGGATCAGGCTGGTGACCGGCTGGTCGATGGGGGCGCTCCAGACCTTCCACTGGGGAGCGATCTTCCCCGACATGGTCGAGCGCATCCTGCCCTTCCAAGGGTCGGCCAAGTGCTCGCGGCACAACTTCGTCTTCCTGGAGGGCGTTAAGGCGGCGCTCCAGGCGGATGCCGCCTTCGCCGACGGGTTCTACACGGCCCAGCCCCAGAAGGGCCTGCGCGCCGCCGCCCGCGTCTATGCCGGCTGGGGCTTCTCGCAGACCTTCTACCGGGTCGAGGCCGACCTGAAGGCGATGGGCTACGCCTCGCTCGAGGACTTCCTGGTGGGCTTCTGGGAGGGCTGGCTGCTCTCGAAGGACGCCAACAACCTGCTCGCGATGCTCTGGACCTGGCAGAACGGCGACATCTCGAACAACGACCTCTACGGCGGCGACTTCGCGAAGGCGCTGGGCGCGATCAAGGCCAAGGCGCTCGTGATGCCGGCCTCGACCGACCTCTACTTCCCGCCGGAGGACAGCGCCATTGAGGTCTCCCACATGCCGAACGCGGAGTTGCGCGTGGTCGAGACCTATTGGGGCCACTTCGCCGGCGGCCCCGGCACCTCGCCGGGCGACATCGCGGTTCTGGACGCGGCCCTGAAGGAACTGCTCGCGCGCTGACTCACCGGCGCGCCGCGTCAGCGGCCCGCCCGAACCGGTCCGGCGCCCGGCGCGCCGGATGAACGAAGAGAACCGACGATCCGCGGGGGCGGCCGGAACCATGCCGGGCGCCCAACGGGGACGGCTGCCCGGACGATAGAGGAGCTCAGAAGGAAATGCCCGATACCCTCATCAAGGTCGACCTCACCCAGTCAGCCTACGACAACGACATGGTCCACAACCGCTGGCACCCGGATATCCCGATGGTCGCCACCGTGAAGCCGGGCTCGGACTTCATCGTCGAGACCTACGACTGGACCGGCGGCTTCATCAAGAACAACGACTCCGCCGACGACGTGCGCGACATCGACCTGTCGATCGTGCATTTCCTCTCCGGCCCGATCGGCGTCGAGGGCGCCGAGCCCGGCGACCTCCTCGTCGTCGACCTCCTCGACATCGGCGCCAAGCCCGAGTCGCAGTGGGGCTTCAACGGCTTCTTCTCGAAGAAGAACGGCGGCGGCTTCCTCGACGAGCACTTCCCGGAGGCCCAGAAGTCGATCTGGGACTTCGAGGGCATGTTCACGAAGTCGCGCCACGTTCCGGGCGTGCGCTTCCCCGGCCTGATCCATCCGGGCCTGATCGGCTGCCTGCCGGACCCGAAGATGCTCGAGACCTGGAACACCCGGGAGAAGGCGCTCTTCGACACCAATCCCGAGCGGGTGCCGGCGCTCGCGACCCTTCCCTTCGGGCCGACCGCCCACATGGGCCGGCTCAAGGGCGAGGCGAAGGAGACGGCGGCCGCGACGGGCGCGCGCACGGTGCCGGGGCGCGAGCACGGCGGCAACTGCGACATCAAGGATCTCTCGCGGGGCTCGAAGATCTACTTCCCCGTCTACGTGCCGGGCGCGGGCCTCTCCATGGGCGACCTGCACTTCAGCCAGGGCGACGGCGAGATCACCTTCTGCGGCGCCATCGAGATGGCGGGCTGGGTGCACCTCAAGGTCGACCTGATCAAGGGCGGCATGGCCAAGTACGGGATCAGGAACCCAATCTTCAAGCCGTCGCCGGTCACGCCGAAATACGACGACCATCTGATCTTCGAGGGCGTCTCGGTCGACGAGTACGGCAAGCAGCACTACCTCGACGTGACGGTCGCCTACCGCCAGGCCTGCCTCAACGCGATCGAGTACCTGAAGAAGTTCGGCTACTCCGGCGCCCAGGCCTACTCGATCCTCGGCACGGCGCCGGTCCAGGGCCACATCTCGGGCGTCGTCGACATCCCGAACGCCTGCGCGACCCTCTGGATCCCGACGGGCATCTTCGACTTCGACATCAACCCCTCCGCCGCGGGACCGATCAAGCATCTCGACGGCTCGATCCAGATGCCGCTCTCCCCCGACCTGTGAGCCCGCCGGCCCCGCCGCGGCCAGCGGCGGGGCATCGCCCCTTGCGCGAGAGTCCCCGATGCCCGTCTACGACTACGCCTGCGAGAGCTGCGGGCCCTTCACGGTGCTGCGGCCGATGTCGCAGTTCCGCGATCCTCACGACTGCCCGGACTGCGGGGCGGAATGCGCGCGCGCCTTCCTGACCGCCCCGAACCTGGCCTCCATGGATGCCGGACGCCGCAAGGCCTTCGCAGTGAACGAGCGCAGCGCCCATGCGCCTCGCCGGTCCGGCGGGCACGGCGCGGGCTGCGGGTGCTGCAATAATACAACAAAGAATGGCGCGAAGCCTGCACCGTTAGGCATGGCTAAGAGCTTCCCGGCCGCGAGACCGTGGATGATCAGCCACTGAATGCGTCAACTGCCTAGAAAACCGACGCTCATCGGTCCGGAAGAACCGAAAGCCGGCTGGGGAGTCCGGCGAACCGACAGAACACAATCTTGGGGACTCATGATGACACGAGTGAAACCTTCAGATGCGGATCGACCATCCGTCCTCGGCCGCGGACTGAGCGCTGCAGCCCTCTCCGCGCTCCTCGCGATGGGCTCGACGCAGGTCTCTGCCCAGGTTGCCTCTCCTGTCGGGCAGGAGGCGGGTCAGACGCAGCCGCGCACGGACCCGGCTCTGGCCGAGAAGCCCAAGGACCCGGTGCGCGTCGGGCCGCTGGCGCCCTGGGCCACCGAGATGGCGGCCCGCGGCCTGACCTTCGACATCAACATCTACGACTTCTACCAGGCCAACCCCTCGGCCGGCCTGCGCACCGGAGAGCAGTCGAACTCCGCCTACTTCGTGCTCTCCATGTCCGCCGACATGCAGAAGCTCGCCGGCATCACGGGCGGCTCGATCAACTTCACGCAGACCTTCTTCGGCCTCGTGCGCAACACCAACCTCGCCTCCGACATCGGTGACACCACGGTCGGCTACCAGCCGCCCTTCACGCCGAACAACAACCGCCTCTCGCTGCTCACCTGGCAGCAGAAGCTCATGGACGATCGGCTCGTCATCGAGGTCGGCCGCACGCACCCGGATCGATACTACGGCCTGCCGCCGTGCAACTCGATCAACTCCTGCTTCCAGGACCTGTTCTACTTCAACGCCGGCTTCACCTCGCCGCTCTTCGGCGTCTGGGGCGCCAACGTCGCCTACAAGACCTCGCCCACCACCTACATCCAGGCCGGCGCCTTCTCCGTGAACCCCGGCACCAACGCGCTGTCGGGCTATGATTTCGGCTACGAGCGCCTCGCGGGCGTCCTCGTCATGACCGAGATCGGCCGCAAGACCGACTACACGATCGAGGCTTATCCGGGCCGCGTCTCGCTCACCGGCTTCGTCAACACCGCCGACCACGACGACAACTTCAAGACCGTCTTCGGGACCTCCAAGGGCCTCAACCCCGCCGCTCCGGTGCTTCAGAAGAACGGCACCTCCGGCGTCGTGCTGACCGGCAAGCAGACCGTCTGGCGCGCCGATGGCGGCCTCGTCCCGAACGCCACGCCCACCGCGATCTCCTTCTACACCGGCACCGGCTACGCCTTCGACCCGACCATCCCGATCCGCTTCAACTCGTTCTTCGGCGTCCTCCTCGAGGCCCCCGACCAGAGCCGGCCCAACGACACCTTCGGCCTCAAGGTCAACTGGCAGCGCCTGAACGACAACTACACCCGGTTCCTGGCCGACGCGAACTTCATCTCCGGCGGCACCGGAGCCCCCTTCTCCCGCGACAAGCTCGTCTTCGAGGCTAACGCCCATATCGACCTCGGCAAGGGCGTCATCCTGGAGCCGGTGGTCCAGTACCTCGTCAACGGCAACTCCTTCTGGAACCCCTACACCGCACGCCGACCCAAGGACGGCGTCTACGGCGGATTCACCCTCGTCGTGCCGCTCGGAACCCTCCTCGGCCTCGCGCCGGGCTGACACCCTCGACACCGACGCGCCGCCCCAAAACAGGGCGGCGCGCCATCTTCCGGAACGCCAACGGAGACAAGTCCCATGATGCACGGCGACATCTCATCGAGTCACGACAGCGTCGGCGTGGCCGTCGTCAACTACAAGATGCCCCGCCTGCACACGAAGGCGGAAGTCATCGAGAACGCCAAGAAGATCGGCGACATGATCGTCGGCATGAAGGCAGGCCTGCCGGGCCTCGACCTGGTGATCTTCCCCGAATACTCGACCCACGGCATCATGTACGACGCGGCCGAGATGTACGAGACCGCCGCCAGCGTCCCCGGCGCGGAGACCGAGATTTTCGCCGACGCCTGCCGGAAAGCGAAAGTCTGGGGCGTGTTCTCGCTCACCGGCGAGCGCCACGAGGAGCACCCGCACAAGGCGCCCTACAACACCCTCATTCTGATGAACGACCAGGGCGAGATCGTGCAGAAGTACCGCAAGATCATGCCCTGGACCCCGATCGAGGGCTGGTACCCGGGCGACCGGACCTACGTCTCCAAGGGGCCGAAGGGCCTCATGATCAGCCTCATCATCTGCGACGACGGCAACTATCCCGAGATCTGGCGCGACTGCGCCATGCGCGGCGCCGAGCTCATCATCCGCTGCCAGGGCTACATGTACCCGGCCAAGGAGCAGCAGGTGCTGATCTCGAAGGCCATGGCATTCGCCAACAACACCTACGTGGCGGTGGCGAACGCCGCCGGCTTCGACGGCGTCTACAGCTATTTCGGCCACTCGGCGATCATCGGCTTCGACGGTCGCACGCTCGGCGAGTGCGGCGAGGAGGAGATGGGCATCCAGTACGCCGCCCTCTCGAAGTTCCTGATCCGCGACTTCCGCGCCAACGGCCAGTCGGAGAACCATCTCTTCAAGCTGCTCCACCGCGGCTACACGGGGATGATCAACTCCAAGGAGAACCGGCACGGGATGTCGGAATGCCCCTACGACTTCTACCGCCGCTGGATCGAGGACCCCGACGCCACCCGCGACGCCGTGCGGGCCATCACCCGCTCCAGCGTCGGCACCGAGGAGTGCCCGATCGAGGGCATCCCCTTCGTTGGCAAGGGAGAGGGGCCGCCGGACCCGCGCTGATCCCACGCATCGTCCGGCCCCGTGATTCCCTCTCCTCGAATGCCCCGGACGGCGTCCTCGTCCGGGGCGGCGCGCGGCAGCCCTCGCTTTGGCGCCACGAGCCGGTTGCCCCGCAGCCGACCCGGCGTCAGGAAGGGGCATGAGATCGGCGATGCAGGACTTTGCGGGCGAGGGACGGGGCCGCGCGCTGCTTCGCGCTCAATCCTGAGAGGCCGAGCCATCCACGTGCCCCGGCCGCCCTCCCTCGCCCCGCAGCGGCAGCGCTCTTGCGGGACCGTCGCGCTCCAGGCCGGCCCGGCCGGCGACGGCGGGCCGACGCGGGTGCGCGACCTCGCCGAATCCGGCCCCTCCCGCATCCGCTTCCCGAAGGTCGGGGGGGCGCTGGAAGGCATCCTCGTCAACACCGCCGGCGGCATCGCCTGCGGCGACGCCTTCTCGGTCGCCGCCCGGCTCGATCCGGGCGCCGACCTCGTCCTGACCACGGTCGCGGCAGAGAAGGTCTACTGCTCCGACGGCCCGGTCAGCGTGGTGCACAACGCCTTCACGGTCGGCGGCGGGGCGCATCTCGACTGGCTGCCGCAGGAGACGATCCTGTTCGACCGGTCGCGCCTGCACAGGCGTCTGGAGGCCGATCTCGCAGACGATGCCTCCCTGCTTCTCTGCGAGATCGTCGCCTTCGGCCGCGCCGCGCGGGGGGAGACCCTACGGGAGGCACTGTTCGAGGATGTCTGGCGGGTGCGCCGGGGGGGCCGTCTCGTCTACGCCGACACGGTGCGGCTCGACGGCGACGTCGCGGCCCTCCTCGCCCGGCCGGCGATCGGGGGCGGCGCGGGGGCGATGGGCACGATCCTCGACCTCTCGCCGGGGGCGGAAGCCCGGATCGAGGAGGCCCGCGCCCTGCTCGACGGGGCCGGCGGCGTCGAGGCAGGGGCCAGCGCCTGGAACGGACACCTCGCGGTACGCCTCCTCGGTCCCGAGATCGGCGCGCTGCGCCGGCTCGCCGCCCGTTTCCTCGAAGCCTATCGCCGGGCGCCGATGCCCCGCGTCTGGCAGACCTGACGGGTGGCGATTCCCGCCCCGCCGTGCATGATCCGCGTGATTTCGAGACCGGGACGCCGCCCTTGCTCCTCACCCCCCGCGAGAAAGACAAGCTCCTTATCGCCATGGCCGCGCAGGTGGCGCGCAACCGTCTGGCGCGGGGCGTGAAGCTCAACCATCCGGAGGCGGTGGCGCTGATCACCGACTTCGTGGTCGAGGGCGCCCGCGACGGACGCAGCGTCGCCGAGCTGATGCAGGCGGGGGCCCACGTGCTGACCGCCGATCAGGTGATGCCCGGCATCCCCGAGATGATCCACGACATCCAGGTCGAGGCGACCTTCCCCGACGGCACCAAGCTCGTCACCGTCCATCATCCGATCCGCGGCGCCCCCTCCGGCGACGTGCCGGGGCAGGTGACGACGCGGCCCGGCGAGATCGTCTTCAACGAAGGCGCCGAACGGGTCGTGATCGAGGTCGCCAACACCGGCGACCGGCCGATCCAGGTCGGCTCGCACTACCATTTCCACGAGGTCAATCCGGGCCTCGTCTTCGAGCGCGACAAGGCCCGCGGCATGCGCCTCGACATCGCGCCGGGCACGGCGGTCCGCTTCGAGCCGGGCTCGACGCGCGAGGTGACGCTGGTGCCGCTTTCCGGCGCGCGGAAGGTCTACGGCTTCCGCGGCGCGGTGATGGGGGACCTGTAGCCATGCCGCCCAAGCCCGCCTCGCTCCCCCGCACCGCCTACGCCGCGATGTTCGGGCCCACGACCGGCGACCGCATCCGGCTGGCCGACACGGGGCTGGAGATCGAGGTCGAGCGCGATTTCACCACCTACGGCGAGGAGGTGAAGTTCGGGGGCGGCAAGGTCATCCGCGACGGCATGGGCCAGAGCCAGGCGACGAATGCGGAGGGCGCCGTCGACACCGTCATCACCAACGCCGTCGTGCTCGACCACTGGGGCGTGGTGAAATGCGACGTCGGCATCGTGCGCGGGCGCATCCATCGGCTCGGCAAGGCCGGCAACCCGGACGTGCAGCCCGGCGTCGACATCGTCGTCGGCCCCGGCACCGAGGTGATCGCGGGAGAGGGCAAGATCCTCACCGCCGGGGGCTTCGACAGTCATATCCACTACATCTGCCCGCAGCAGATCGAGGAGGCGCTCTGCTCCGGCGTCACCACCATGCTCGGCGGCGGCACCGGGCCGGCGCACGGCACCTTCGCCACCACTTGCACGCCGGGCCCCTGGCACATCGCCCGGATGATCGAGGCGGCAGACGCCTTTCCGATGAACCTCGCCTTCGCCGGCAAGGGCAACGCCGCGCTGCCCGGCGCGCTGGAGGAGATGGTGCGGGCGGGCGCCTGCGCCCTCAAGCTCCACGAGGACTGGGGCACGACGCCAGCGGCCATCGACACCTGCCTGTCGGTCGCCGACGCGCACGACGTTCAGGTGATGATCCACTCCGACACCTTGAACGAGTCGGGCTTCGTCGAGGACACGATCGCGGCCTTCAAGGGACGCACCATCCACGCCTTCCACACGGAAGGGGCCGGCGGCGGGCACGCGCCCGACATCATGCGGGTGGCAGGCCTGCCCAACGTGCTCCCGTCCTCCACCAACCCGACGCGGCCCTACACGAGGAACACCATCGACGAGCATCTCGACATGCTCATGGTCTGCCACCACCTCGACCCGTCGATCCCCGAGGACCTCGCCTTCGCCGAGAGCCGCATCCGCCGGGAGACGATCGCGGCGGAGGACATCCTCCACGACATCGGCGCCCTCTCGATGATGTCCTCGGACTCGCAGGCCATGGGCCGGGTCGGCGAGGTCGTGATCCGCACCTGGCAGACGGCCTGCAAGATGAAGCGCCAGCGCGGCGCGCTCCCCGGAGATGCCTCGGGCAACGACAACCTGCGGGCGCGGCGCTACGTGGCGAAGTACACGATCAACCCGGCGATCGCGCACGGCGTCTCCCGCCACATCGGCTCCGTCGAGGCCGGCAAGCTCGCCGATCTCGTGCTGTGGTCGCCGGCCTTCTTCGGCGTGAAGCCGGATCTCGTCCTCAAGGGCGGCATGATCGCCACCGCCCCGATGGGGGACCCCAACGCCTCGATCCCGACGCCCCAGCCGAGCCACTACCGGCCGATGTTCGGGGCCTACGGCCGCGCGCCCTACGCAACCGCGCTGACCTTCGTCTCGGGGGCCGCGATCGAGGATGGCCTGCGCGAGCGGCTCGGCGTCCGGAAGGAGCTCGTCGCCGTCGAGAACGTGCGCGGCGGCATCTCGAAGAAGAGCATGATCCTCAACGACGCCACCCCGGTGATCGAGATCGACCCGGAGACCTACGACGTGCGCGCCGACGGCGAGCTCCTGGTCTGCGAGCCGGCGGAGGTGCTTCCCATGGCGCAGCGCTACTTCCTGTTCTGATGCTGCGCGCGCGAGACATCGTCCGCCGCGACGCGCTCACGGGCGGCGAGATCGTCGATCGGGTCGTGCTCGACCACGGCGACCGGCATCGGCGCCGGGTCGCCATGCGCGGCGTCGGCGGCCTGGCCTTCCTCCTCGACCTGCCCACGGCGACGGTGCTGGAGGACGGCGACGCCCTCGTGCTGGAGGACGGCCGCCTCGTCTGGGTCGAGGCGGCCCCCGAGCGCCTGCTGGAGATCCGGGCTGCCAGCGAGCACGCCCTGAGGCGGCTGATCTGGCATATCGGCAACCGGCACATCCCCGCCGAGATCGCGGCGGACGCCGTCTTCATCGCCCAGGACCACGTGCTCGTCGAGATGGTGCGGGGCTTGGGAGGCAGCGCCGAGCCGGTGACGCGGCCGTTCCGGCCCGAGGGCGGCGCCTATGCGGGCGGTCACGGCCACCACCACGGCCATGGCCATGATTGAGGCGCTGCGGCTGATGGCGTGGCTCTCGCCGACCTATCCGGTGGGGGCCTTCGCCTATTCGCATGGCCTCGAATGGGCCGTGGAAGCCGGCGACGTCTCGGACGAGGCGGGCCTCGCGGAATGGCTCGGCGACGTTCTGGAGCGGGGCGCCGGCCGCAACGACCTGATCCTCGCCGGCAACACTCATGCGGCGTCCGGGGAGGGCGATGCCCTGCGGGCGGTCAACGAGCTGGCGCTCGCGATGGCGCCTTCCCGGGAGCTTCTGCTGGAGACGAGCCAGCAGGGCCGCAGCTTCCTCGACGCGACACGGGCCGCCTGGCCCTGCCCGGCGCTCGACGCGGTTGGTGCGGCGATGCCCGGCGCCGTCGCCCTGCCGGTGGCGCTCGGCGCGGCGGCCGCTGCCCACGGCATGGCGCGGGCGCCGATGCTCGCGGCCTACGCGCTCGCGTTCGTCCAGAACCTCGTCTCGGCGGCGCTGCGCGTCGCGCCGATCGGACAGGCCGCCGGCACCCGCGTCGTCGCCGGGCTCGCGCCTCGCGCCGCGGCGCTCGCCGTGTCTGTCGACGGGCTCGGGCTCGACGCGCTGGGCTCGGCGACCCTGCGGGTCGATCTCGGCTCGTTCCGGCACGAGACCCAGTATTCCCGCATCTTCCGCTCGTGAGGGAAACGATGTCCGAACACGGTCCCGAGAACGGTCCTCTCCGCGTCGGCATCGGCGGCCCCGTGGGCTCCGGCAAGACGGCCCTGATGGAGCAGCTCTGCAAGCGCCTGCGCGATACCTACGAGATCTGCGCCATCACCAACGACATCTACACGAAGGAGGACGCCCGCCTCCTGACCGTCGCCGGCGCGCTGCCGGAGGAGCGGATCATGGGCGTCGAGACGGGGGGCTGCCCGCACACGGCGATCCGGGAGGACGCCTCGATCAACCTCGCGGCGGTGGCCGAGATGCGCGCCCGCTTCCCCCGGCTCGACGTGGTGCTGATCGAATCGGGCGGCGACAACCTCGCCGCGACCTTCTCGCCGGAACTCGCCGACATCACGATCTACGTCATCGACGTGGCCGGAGGGGAGAAGATTCCCCGGAAGGGCGGGCCCGGCATCACCCGCTCGGACCTGCTCGTCGTCAACAAGACCGACCTCGCCCCCCTCGTCGGCGCCGATCTCTCGGTGATGGAAGCGGACACGCGCCGGATGCGGGGGACGCGGCCCTACGTGTTCTCGTCCCTGCGCGAGGGGCACGGGGCCGACGCGATCGCCCGCTTCGTCGTCGAGTCCGGAGGCCTCGGGCAGTAAGGCCCGCGTGGCCGAGGCATCGGAAGGTGGCTATGCCTACCCAGCGCGTGTCGCACGCGAGGCCAACGGACTCCGCGGTTGTCGAGAACGTATTTGCGGATCAGGGCCTTAGAGCCTGTTACGGACTGCTGTGAAATCGGCAGCCCTGCGCAAGAGTAGGACGCTGAAGGCGACGAGGCGCAAGCCGGCCAGGGTGGCTGGCAGGCGTTCGTAGTCGCGGGCGCGGCGGCGGAAGCGGGCCATCCGGGCGAAGGCGCGCTCGACCACCCACGTCTCGCCGAGGATGGCTGGATGCGCGCGGACGCGCCCGCGAATCCGTCCGGAAGCCGCCGGGCGCTACGATGGTAACGGGCACGCCGAACGGCTTCGTCTCGATGGCCGGCCCCTCGGAGAAGCCTTCGCCCCCAGACTCGGCGGCCGAGTATAGGCCGCGCCCGATCGCTCCGGTGCGGCCGCTGGCGGAGGAGACCTGCAGGAAGTGGCGCGCCGCTGCGTCCGCAACGGAGGGATGGCCGCCTCAGTCAGTATTAAGATCTGATTATTCAGATTGATATTTATAACAGGGGCGAATTTTGCAAATCATCACGGACGGCATCTCATGGATCAGGGCCTGTCGCTTCACTCTCACAGGCTCCCTCTTCTGACGGACAGTGAGATGTCGAATGTGCACAACGCCACGTTCGTGACTTGTCCACAGCAGCCGAGCTTCGGTTGACTCGGTTCCGCATAAGAACAAAATAGGAACATAAGCCAATCTCACGGAGCGCCACGGCCATGCCGGAAGCCGCGAACGGGCGCGACGACCGGATGGCCGGGCTGCGACGGCAGATCGATGCCCTGGCTCGGGGCGGTGTCGCGCGATCGCCTGCGCTGCCCTTCGGCATTGCCGCGCTCGACGCGCAGCTTCCCGGCGGCGGCCTGCGTCGCGGCGCCCTGCACGAGGTCGGGGAAGCCGGGGTCTCGGCCGAGCACGCGGCGCTCGCCGCCCTGTTCGCGGCGGCGGTCCTCGCCCGCCTGCACGGGTCGGTGCTCTGGTGCTTGCGCGGCCGCGACCTGTTCGCCCCGGCGCTGGCCGGCGTCGGGCTCTGCCCGGACCGGATCATCTTCGCGGAGACCGGATCTGAGACCGCGGTGCTGCCGGCCATGGAGGAGGGGCTGCGGGCGAAAGGGCTCGCGGCCGTCGTCGGCGAGGTCGGCCGCCTCGGGCTCACCGCCTCCCGCCGCCTGCAGCTCGGGGCCGAGCGCTCGGGCGTCCTCGTCATCGCCATCCGCAGGCATCGCCTGGCCGTCGAGCGCGAGGGAGCCGCCGCCGAGCCCGGCGCCGCGCTGACCCGCTGGAGGGTCTCGCCGCAACCGGGAACCGGGCCGCCGCTCCCCGGCCTGCCCCGAGCCCGCTGGCTCGTCGAGCTGACCCGCGCCCGCGGTGCGGATGCCCCCCGTTCCTGGATCCTGGACGCGCCTGATGCGACGGGTCGTCTCCGTCTTCCTGCCGAACTGGCCGACCGACCTCTGGCGGCGGCGCCACCCCGCGCGCGCGCCGGGCTGGGATAGCCCCCTCGTCGTGGCCGATCAGACCGGGAACAAGCGCGTGCTCGCCGCCGTCGACCAAGCCGCGCGCCGGCTGGGGCTGCGCCCCGGCATGGCGGTCGCCCACGCGCAGGCCGCCGTGCCCGGCCTCGCCGTCGTCGAGGCCGACCCGGACGCGGACGCGGTGGCCCTCGAACAGCTCGGGGTTTGGTGCCTGCGCCGCTACGCGCCCCTCGTCGCCCTCGACCCGCCGGACGGGCTCTGGATCGAGGTCGCCGGGGCAGCCCACCTGTTCGGGGACGAGGACGGCCTGGTCGAGGACCTGCTCACCCGCCTCGCGCAGCGGGCGCTCTCGGCCAGTGCGGGCGTCGCCGACACGCCCGGTGCCGCCTGGGCCGTGGCGCGCTTCCTGCCCCACGAGCCCGTGGTGCCACCGGGCGGGCACGCCGCGGCGCTGGTGGACCTGCCGGTACAGGCCCTGCGCCTGGCCATCGAGAGCGCGGACGGTCTCGCGCAGCTCGGCATCGAGCGGATCGGTCAGCTCACGCAGATGCCGCGGGCGCCGCTGCGTCTACGCTTCGGTCCCGAACCCGGGCTGCGCCTCGATCAGGCCCTTGGTCATGCGCTCGAGCCTCTCGTCTATCTCGACTGGCCGGAGGCGCCGATGGCGCGCCTCGTCTTCGCCGATCCGATCGGCGCCCCCGAGACGCTCGCCCGCGTGACCGAGCATCTTCTCACGGACCTCTGCGCCGAGCTGGAACGGCGGGGGATCGGCGCGCGTCGGATCGACCTCGTGTTCCGCCGGGTCGACGGTCTCAGCCGGAGCCTGCGGGTGGCGACCATCCGACCGTCGCGCACCGTGCGCCATCTCGTGGCGCTGCTCGCCGAGCGGCTGGCGCTGGTCGACCCCGGCTTCGGCATCGACGAGGCGGTGCTCTGCGCCACCCGCACCGAGTGGTTCGACGCCGCGCAAGCCGACCTCGGCGACCTTGCGGAGGAGCCCGCGGAGAGCGGTCTCGCCGAACTCGTCGACCGGCTCGGGGCGCGGCTCGGACGGGGCCGGGTCTACCGCCTCGCTCCCAGGGCGAGCGCCCTGCCGGAGCGCGCGGTGCGGCGGATCGATCCGCTGGCGGGCGTGGAAGCGTCCTGGCCCGCCGATCTGCCGCGGCCCGCCCGCCTGCTCGCCCCGCCCGAGCCCGTCGCCGTGACCGCGCTCGCCCCGGACCATCCGCCGGCCCTCGTGGTCTGGCGAGGCCGCCGCCTGCGCATCGCCCGGGCCGACGGGCCCGAGCGCGTCCACGGCGAGTGGTGGCGCTCGGAGGCCGAGGCCGGGCTGGTGCGGGACTACTACCGGGTCGAGACGGTCGCCGGAGACCGCTTCTGGCTGTTCCGCGACGCCCCGGCGACCGAAGGCGGCCGCTGGTGGCTGCACGGGCTCGGCGAGGCCTGACCCGCATGGGCTCCCCCGGACCGGCCTACACCGAGCTGCAGGTCACCACCCACTTCTCCTTCCTGCGCGGGGCCTCCTCGCCGCAGGAGCTGTTCGCGACCGCCGCACTCCTCGGCCATACGGCGCTTGCCGTGACCGACCGGGCCTCCCTCGCCGGCATCGTTCAGGCCCACGAAGCGGCCCGCACCACGGGCTTGCGCCTCCTCGTCGGCTGCCGTCTCGACCTCGACGAGCCCGGCGCGCCGGCACTGCTGGTCTACCCCTTAGACCGGGCCGGATACGGGCGGCTGTGCCGTCTGCTCAGCCTCGGCAAGGCCCGTGCCGGGGCGGAAGGGCTCGGCAAGACCGGCTGCCGGCTGCACTGGGCGGACCTCGCCGAATGGGGCGAGGGCCTCCTCGCCGTGCTGCTCGCAGACCGGCCCGACGACGCGCTTGCCGGCGACCTCGCACGCCTCAAGAGCCTGTTCGGCGACCGGGCCTACTGCGCCCTGACCCGCCGCTACCGGCCGAACGACGCCCTGCGCCTCGACGCGGTCGCGGAGAGGGCCCGCGCCGCGCGGATGCCGACGCTGGCGGTCGGCGATGTGCTCTACCACGAGCCCGGCCGCCGGCCCCTCCAGGACGTCGTCGCCGCGATCCGGCTTGGTGTGAGTGTCGACCGCCTCGGGCACGACCGCGAGAGCCATGCCGGGCGCCATCTCGTGGCGCCGGCCGAGGCCGCGCGGCTGATGGCCCGCCACCCGGAGGCGCTCGCCCGCACGGCCGAGGTTCTCGCCCGCTGCCGCTTCTCCCTCGACGAACTCACCTACAGCTACCCGACCGAGGAGGCCGCCGATGGCACCTCCGCGCAGGACCGGCTCGAGACGCTGGTTTGGGCAGGAGCGGCCGAGCGCTACCCCAGCGGACCGCCCGACACGGTCTCCGCGCAGCTCCGGCACGAGCTGACCCTGATCGGGCGGCTCGCCTACGCGCCCTACTTCCTCACCGTCGACAGCATCGTGCGCTTCGCCAGGAGCCAGGGCATCCTCTGCCAGGGACGAGGCTCGGCGGCGAACTCGGCGGTCTGCTACGTCCTCGGCATCACCTCGATCGATCCCATCGCCGAGGGCCTGCTGTTCGAGCGCTTCATCTCCGAGAGCCGCGGCGAGCCCCCCGACATCGACGTCGACTTCGAGCACGAGCGCCGCGAGGAGGTGATCCAGTGGGTCTACGAGACCTACGGCCGCCACCGGGCGGCGCTGTGCGCCACGGTGATCCGCTACGGCCCCCGCGGGGCGATGCGCGAGGTCGGCAGGGCGCTCGGCCTCCCCGAGGACGTGACCGGCGCGCTCGCCGGCCTCGTCCGGGGCTGGTCGCGGGAGGGGATCGGCGAGACGCATGCGCGGGAGCTCGGTCTCAACCTCGACGACCGCCGTCTGCGGCTCGCCCTCGACCTCGCCCGTCAGCTCATCGGAACGCCGCGCCATCTCGGCCAGCATCCCGGCGGCTTCGTGCTGACCCTGACCCGTCTCGACGAGCTCTGCCCCGTGGTGCCCGCCACCATGGCCGACCGGCAGACGCTCGAATGGGACAAGGACGACATCGACGCGCTCGGCTTCATGAAGGTCGACGTGCTCGGCCTCGGCATGCTCGGCTGCCTGCGCCGGGCCTTCGGGCTGCTCGCCATCCACCGGCCGGATGTGCCGCGCGATCTCGCGACGATCCCCCCCGGCGATGAGGCGACCTACGCGATGATGTGCCGGGCCGACACGATCGGCGTCTTCCAGATCGAGAGCCGCGCCCAGATGGCGATGCTGCCGCGGATGCAGCCGGACAACCTGTACGATCTCGCCATCCAGATCGCCATCGTGCGTCCCGGCCCGATCCAGGGCGACATGGTCCACCCGTATCTCCGCCGCCGCGCGAACCGCGCCGACGTGACCTATCCGAGCGAGGCTCTGCGGGGGGTGTTGGAGAAGACCCTCGGCGTGCCTCTCTTCCAGGAGCAGGCGATGCGCGTGGCCATCGTCGGAGCCGGCTTCACGCCGGCCGAGGCCGACCAACTGCGCCGGTCCATGGCGACGTTCAAGGCCACGGGAGGCGTCTCGAAGTTCAGCGAGAAGCTCATCTCCGGCATGGTCCGCAACGGCTACGATGCGGACTTCGCCGAGCGGACCTTCCGGCAGCTCGAAGGCTTCGGCTCCTACGGCTTCCCGGAGAGCCACGCCGCCTCCTTCGCCCGGCTCGCCTACGCCTCGTCCTGGCTGAAGTGCCACCACCCGGACGTGTTCGCCTGCGCCATCCTCAACGCGCAGCCCATGGGCTTCTACGCTCCCGCCCAACTCGTGCGCGACGCCCTCGACCACGGCGTGCCGGTGCGGCCGGTCTGCGTGAACGCTTCCCGGTGGGACTGCACCCTGGAGCCGGCCGGCGGACCCCGGCTCGCCGTGCGCCAGGGGCTGCGCATGGTCCAGGGTCTCTCCGAGGACGACGGCACCCGCCTTGCTGCGGTACGCCCCTCGGGAGGCTACAGCGGCCTCGACGCGCTGTGGCGGCGCACCGGGCTGCCGGCGCGTACCCTGCGCCGGCTCGCGGCGGCGGACGCGTTCCGAGGCCTCGGCCTCGACCGCCGCGCGGCGCTCTGGGCGATCCGCGGGCTCGCCGAGCGTCCCCTCGACCTGTTCGCGGCCACGGACGCCCGCGAGGGGACCTTGCACCCGGAGGTCGTCGAGCCTCCCGTCGCACTGGAACCGATGAAGGCGGGCCGGGCGGTGGCGGAAGACTACTGCGCCACGGGCCTGAGCCTGCGCGGGCACCCGCTCGCCTTCCTGCGCGGCGATCTCGATGCGCGGGGCTACCGGCCCTGCGGCGTGCTCGCGACCGCCCGCTCCGGCCGAGCCGTCACCCTCGCCGGGCTGGTGCTGATGCGCCAGAGACCGGGCTCGGCCAAGGGCACGATGTTCATCACCCTGGAGGACGAGACCGGGATCGCCAACCTCATCGTCTGGCCGCGGGTGTACGAGGCCAACCGCCGCCTGATCCTCACCGCCGGGCTGATCGGCGTACGGGGCCGCGTGCAGCGCCAGGGCCTCGTCGTGCACGTCGTCGCCGAGCGCCTCGTCGATCTCAGCGCCTGGCTGCGGCGGGTCGGCGAGCGCGAGGACGGAAAGACCGTCTCTGGAGAGAACCGAGATGATTCAGTGCGGAAGATCAACTTGAACCAGCGCAGTTCTGAAGCTTCCCCAACACGGCCGCTCCATCCCCCCATACATGACCCATCCAACAGCTTGAGCATCAAGGTACCAACTCGAAATTTTCGATAGGATGGAGTCTATAGCACCGGCCGATCCGCCCCCACGGGAGCAGTCTGCCCTTTGGTCTGGCGTTTGAGCCAGGAGGACGGATCGATGTCGAGGAAGCGGCCCAAGCCTGAGGAGATCGTCGCCGAGCGGCGCGATGAGGGTTCGGTCCACCGCAAGGTGGCGCATGTCGGCGGGGATGCGCTGGCTGAACTGAGGGATGGAGGAGTCGTTGCGCTTCACGGGGCGGACAAGCCAATACCGCATCCGTAGCACGGCCGGCTCAGCGCAACATACTGTCCAGGCTTAGGGATCTGAGATGGTGGCACTCCTCAGAAAACGGGTGCCCAGGTGCTGCTAGCTCCCCAGGACGACGGCGCGCGTTCCCGTGGGCACGCGACGGTGGAGGTCGATGATGTCCTGGTTGAGCAGTCGCACGCAGCCCGAGGACACCATCGTTCCGATGGTCCCCGGCTCCGTCGTGCCGTGCAGCCGATACAGCGTGTCCTGTCCGTTCCGGTAGAGGTAGAGGGCGCGGGGCCCGAGCGGGTTGCCCGGTCCGCCCGGCAGGCCGCCGGCCACGGGGCCGTAGCGCTCCGGCTCGCGCCGCACCATCGCCGGGGTCGGCGTCCAGCGCGGCCACGCGGCCTTGCGGGCGACGACCGCCTCGCCGCGGAAGTTGAAGGCCTCCTCCTTGCCCACCCCCACTCCGTAGCGGATGGCCCGTCCGCCCTCACGCACGAGGTAGGCGTAGCGCGCGGTCGGATCGACCACGATGGTGCCGGGGGGCTCCGGAGTGGCGTACGCGACCTCGCGGCGCAGGAAGCGCGGGTCGATCCCGCCGAGGTCGACCGCCGGCACCGGGAACGGCTCGTCGTCGAGCGCGGCGTACATCGCCAAGTGGCCGGGATCGACCGGCGGACGCAGATCGGCGACCGGCTGCGGCGGCTCATGCGTGACACAGCCGGCGAGGAACAAGGGGGTGCTCGCGAGCAGGCTGCGGCGAGTGAGGTGCATCGGTGAGGTGATCCATCCATCCGAGAAGGCGCACAGGAAACCGCCATGCTTCCGCCCCGTCCATCGGTGATGGGGTGATCGGACCCATAACCGGATGGCATTGATGGATCTCGCTCTTGCGCTTCGCGCCTTCCAGCGCACCGTCGAGCGCGGCTCGATGACGGCGGCGGCGCGCGACCTCGCCGTCTCGCAGCCCGCGATCAGCAAGCACCTGCGCAACCTGGAGGCCCATGTCGGGGCGCGGCTGCTGGAGCGCTCCGCACGCCTCGTGCGGCCGACGCCACAGGGCCGGCGGCTCTACGAGACCAGCCGGCCGGCGCTCTCGGCCATCGACGCGGCCCTGGAGGATGCGCGCACCGAGGGAGCCGAGGTCGAGGGGCGGCTGCGCCTGCACGCGCCGACCTGCATCGGGGCGAAGCACCTGCACCCGATCGTCGCCGATTTTCGGGCCCGTCATCCGCGGGTGACGGTCGATCTCGTGCTGGAGGAGCGGGTGGTCGACCTCATCCACGAGGACTACGACCTCGCACTGCGCTACGGCCGGCCGGAGGGGCAGAACCTCGTCGTGAGGCGCCTGGGCTGGTCGCGCCGCATCCTCGCCGCCGCGCCGGCCTACCTGGAGCGGATCGGCGGGATCGAGGCGCCCGAGCAGCTGGCCGGGGCCGAGTTCGTGGCGATCGCCTCGGCGGCCACCGGGGGCGACGCGCTCGCGCTCCAGCATGGCGGCGAGACCGTGACCGTTCCCATCCGCCCGGTGCTGCGCACGAACAACGCCGAGGTGCTGGTCGCGGCGCTGCGCGCGGGCCGCGTCATGGGACCGGTTCAGCACCTGCTGGTCGCCGAGGACCTCGCCGAGGGCCGGCTGGTGCGCGTGCTACCGAACCATGCGATCCGCGCGACGGAGGCGTCCCTGGTCTTTCCCTCGGTGCGCCACATGCGGCCAGCCGTGCGGGCGTTCACCGACTTCGCCGTGCCTCGCATCCGCGCAATCGAGGGAATCAGCCAGACCACGTAGTACGATCCACCGCTCCTTCGCGGAGGCGCGTCCCGCTTCGAACGCCCTTGCAAGCTCTGTCACTCAGTGACATATGATTTGGCGCTGAGTGACAGGGAGGGTGCCATTGAACGGTCGAGGACGGAGGAGGCGCGGCTCGCGGTGTCGCGCCACGCGGCCGACCTGTTCTGGCGGCACGGCGTCGACGGCACCAGCGGCGAGGCCATCGCCGAGGCGTCCGGCCTCTCCAAGCGGACGGTCTGGCGCTACTTCCGCTCCAAGGAGGCCTGCGTCGAGCCGCTGCTGCTGGCGACCGAGCTCAGGTTCGTCGCCATGCTGCGGGAATGGCCGCCGGATGCATCCATCGAGGAGTATCTGCGCGCCGCGCTCGGCTCGTACGTCGAAGGCGAGCAGGCGGTCCGCGACGGCGTCGCCGCCGCGCGCATCGTCGCGCTCCTGCCGAAGGAGCCGGCGCTGCGGTCGGCCTGGCTCATGGCGTGCGCTGCGGCCGAGGCGGCGTTCGTCGAGGTCGTCGCCGCGCGATCCGGCCGGCCGGCCGGCGCCTTTGAGGTCAGGCTCTGCGCCGCCGCGGCGATGGCCGCGCTTCGCGTCGTCGACGAAGAGGTCAGCGCGGCCGCGATCAACGACGGCCGGGCCTTCACGCTGAACGAGATCGCCGACCGGGTCGCCGGTGCGATCCGGACGGCGAGCACCCTGCCGATCTGCGACCCGGTCGAGTGAAGTCTCGCCGCCGGAGCGGGTGAGGCACCGCCCCCAAAGCAACGGCGACACGAGGATAGCGAACGGCCCAGCTCGGCTCCCTGGGATCGCCGACGGCTGCCCGCGCGGGACCGGACCCCAGGGTCGGTCGGCCCGGCCGCGGCGCACCATCCTCATTGCGCCGACGGCAGGCCTTGCCCTGTCCCTGCTTCTCGCCCTCGCCTTTGCCCACCAGGAGACGCCCATGAAGTATCCCGACACCCGCCGAGACGCGATCGCAGAGGACAGGTTCGGCACGCGGATCGCCGATCCGTACCGCTGGCTCGAGAACGACCTGCGCCGCGACCCGGAGGTCGCCAGCTGGGCCCGCGCCCAGGACGGCCTCGCCCGCGGCTACTTGGTCGGGCTGCCTGGACGCGACACCTTCCGGCAGCGCCTGACCGCGCTCTTCGACCACGAGCGCCTGAGCGTGCCGAGGAAGCGGGGCAACCGCACCTTCTTCACCCGCAACTCCGGCCTCGACGCGCAAGCCGTCCTCGTCGTCCGCGAGGGCGAGGGCAAGGAAGGGGCCGGGCAGGATCGCGTCCTTCTCGACCCGAACCAGTGGTCCGAGGACGGCGCGGCGGCGCTGGGCGAGTGGGCAGCCTCGCAGGATGGGGCGCACCTCGCCTTCGCCGTGCAGGACGGCGGCAGCGACTGGCGCTCGGTCCGCGTCCTCGACGTGGAGACCGGGGAGTTCCTCCAGGACGAGCTCGTCCGGGTCAGGTTCTCGACCATGGCCTGGGCGAAGGACGGCTCGGGCTTCTTCTACTCGCGCTTCCCCGAGGCTGGGACGGACACGACGTTCGAGGCCCCGGTGCAGGGTCACGCCGTCCACTTCCACAAGCTCGGGACGCCCCAGTCGCAGGACCGGCTGGTCCATGCCACGCCGGACCGGCCGCACCTACTGCACTTCGCCGACGTGACCGAGGACGGCCGCTATGCCGTCATCGTCTCCTCGGCCGGCTCGGGTGGCAACGCCCTAACCGTCCTCGACCTGGACAACCCGGCTTGGGCGTCGCGGACCGTGGCGGCGGGGCTCGACGACCTCTGGGCCGTGATCGGCAACGTCGGGACGAAGCTGTTCCTGATGACGCGCGACGGCGCCCAGCGCGGCAAGGTCGTGACGCTCGACCTCGCCGACCCCGAGCCCGCGTTCGAGGATCTCGTTGCGGAGACGATGGCGGTGCTGAACGACGGGGCGCTCGTCGGCGGGCGCCTGCTGCTGGCGTATCTGGTGGACGCCGGGACGTGGATCGAGCGCCGTCGCCTCGACGGCACGCCCGACGGCGTCGTGGACCTTCCCGGCCCCGGCACCGCCGGCGGCTTTCACGGCCGCGCAGAGGATGACGAGGTCTTCTTCGTCTTCACCAGCTACGACACGCCCACCACCATCCTGCGCTACGAGGTCGCCCGCAACGCCACCATGGTCTGGGCGAGGCCGAAGGCCGCCGCCGATCTTGCCGGCATCGTCGTCGAGCGGCGCTTCTACGCCTCGAAGGACGGGACGCGCGTGCCGCTGTTCGTGGTCCGGCGCAGGGACGTCGTCGGCTCGGCGCCGACCCTGCTCTATGGCTACGGCGGCTTCGGGATCAGCATGGTGCCCTACTACGCGCCCGAGCGGATCGCCTGGGTGGAGCAGGGCGGCGTCTTCGCGGTGGCCAACATCCGCGGCGGCGGCGAGTACGGCAGGTCCTGGCACGACGCCGGCCGGCTCGCGAACAAGCAGACCGCCTTCGACGACTTCATCGCCGCGGCCGAGTACCTCAAGGCCGAGGGCATCGCCGCGCCGGACGGCCTGGCGATCCAGGGCGGCTCCAACGGCGGGCTCCTGGTCGGCGCCGTGGTCAACCAGCGTCCGGACCTGTTCGCGGCGGCACTGCCCGACGTCGGCGTGATGGACATGCTGCGCTTCGACCGCTTCACCGGCGGGCGGTACTGGATGCGGGACTTCGGCGACCCGGCCGTGGAGGCGGATTTCCACGACCTCGTCGCCTACTCGCCCCTGCACAACATCCGGGCGGGAGAGCGCTATCCGGCGATCCTCGCGACGACCGCAGACACGGACGACCGCGTCGTCCCGGGCCATTCCTTCAAGTACGTCGCGGCACTGCAGGCCGCCGACCTCGGGCCACGGCCACGCCTGCTGCGGGTCGAGGCCCGGGCGGGTCACGGTGCCGGTAAGCCGACCGATAAAGTCATCGAGGAGGTCGTGGACCTCTGGGCGTTCGCCGCCCGCTGGACCGGGCTGGCGGTGAAAGCCCCCGAATCTGCATTGCGATGACAGGAGTTGCGCTCCGTCCTGCCTCGCGATCCTCACGGCTCGTCGACCGGGACGGCCCCGCGTCGGGAATTTGTGATACGATCGTGACCCGTCACCCCGCAGCGGAGCGGACATGTTCACGCACGTGATGATCGGCAGTAACGATCTCGACCGGGCCAAGCTCTTCTATGACGCCACATTCGCGGCCTTGGGAGGCCGATCGGGCAAGCTGGATGCCAGGGGCAGGCTGATCTACACGCACGAGGGCGGTCGTCTGATGGTCACCAAGCCGATCAACGGACAGCCGGCGACGGCGGCCAACGGTGGGACCATCGGCATTGCCGCCGAGAGCCCGGATCATGTTCGCGCATGGCACGAGGCCGGCGCCACGCACGGCGGGACCGCGATCGAGACCCCGCCCGCCGAGCGCCCCAATGGGTCCTTCGTCGCCTACCTTCGCGATCCGGACGGAAACAAGCTGACGGCGCGCTCCAAGCCCACGAAGTGACCGAGGGCCGGCACGCTCGTCGAGCCGCCAATCTTCCAGACCCGACTGGCGGTTTTCGGCCGAACCAGTCGCTCGTATCGGCCAACCCGCCCGCAAGCAGACCTTGCGGATGTCCGTGGTTGCGATCCGCGCCCGCACACGGCGCGAGGGCCGCCCCCTGCATGTGAGAGCAGGCTGACATCTCAAGGTCACTGCGGTGGCCCATGTGGCTGCCGCACCTCGCAGCCTCGTCTCCCAAAGAACAAAATTGCACTCGGAGCAATAGAGCAGGCATCGCCGTCTCTTCGATAGATACTTGCGAGCGCTTCAGATTACTGAGAGAGGCCTGCCTCGATGAACGGCCGATCGACAATCGAAACGGATCGGCAATCCCGAGCGGCGTGAGTTCCGATCCCGTCCCCTCGTTATGCTTAATATTCGATTGAAGGGCATGCCGCGCCCCTGGAGTACTGAATTTAGGCGCAGGCCGCTTGCAAAATCCGGTTAAACAATTCTTAACATGCGGCGTAAGGTTCGAAGGCGACTGTTCTGCGGAGACGAGTGCGGGCGGGAATTTCCTGATCGCCTGCGATCGAGCTGGCAGACGGCCTCCGATCGCAGGGACGGCGAACGGATCTCGATCCGAGCGCTGCAGGGGGAAACAGCATGAGCACGTCCGTCGTCTTCTTCGATCCGCGCGCACCCGAGCTCGCGCGGCTCCTCGACGGGCTTCGTCCAGGCGCCCAGGGTTTCGTGATCGACCCCGCCCGTGATGGTCTGCGCCAGGTGGCCGAGATCATCGATCGCGAGCTCCTGTCGGGCCTGACGGACCTCTCGCTCGTGGCCCACGGCCGCCCCGGCGCGCTCGAGTTCGGCGCGCACGCTCTCGACGCGGAGGGTCTGGCAACCCACGCCGCCGTCCTGGCGGAGATCGGTGCGGCTCTCGCTCCCGCAGGCGCGGTGAGAGTTTATGCATGCGATCTGGCGAGCGGCACGGAGGGTCGTCAGTTCCTGGCGTTCCTCTCGCGGGCGCTGGGCGATGCGGCCGTGGCGGCGGCGACGCATCCCGTCGGCGCGGCGGGGGCGGGCGGCTCGTGGATGCTCGATGCCGGCGTCGGCACCGTCGCGCCGGGCACGCCCTTCACCCTTGCGGCGCAGCAGTCCTACCGCAGCCTCCTCGCAGTCAAGTTCACGAAGGGGCCAGATACGATCGGGGACACGGGCCCCTTCGATTCGCGGATGGTGTTCGGCGACTTCGACGGCGACGGCGACGTCGACATCCTCTACCAGAACGGCAACGTCGCCGGAGTCGGCATCGGCTACAAGCAGAACCTGGGCAACGGCACCTTCCGGGACTTCGCCGATGCCCGCGCCGCCGGCACTCCCTTCGCCGGCTTCGACTTCACGAACCAGCAGATCAGCTCCTCCTTCCTGTTCGCCGTCGACCTCAACAACGACGGACGGGTGGACCTCGTCGATCGGTCGAACAACGCGTTCCAGTATTGGCAGCAGCAGTCCAACGGCACCTTCGTGAAGGTCCTGCCGGACCCGATCGGGGACACGGGCCTCTTCGATTCGCGGATGGTGTTCGGCGACTTCGACGGCGACGGCGACGTCGACATCCTCTACCAGAACGGCAACGCTCCCGGAGTCGGCATCGGCTACAAGCAGAACCTGGGCAACGGCACCTTCCGAGACTTCGCCGATGCCCGCGCCGCCGGCACTCCTTTCGCCGGCTTCGACTTCACGAACCAGCAGATCAGCTCCTCCTTCCTCTTCGCCGTCGACCTCAACAACGACGGACGGGTGGACATCGTCGACCGGTCGAACAACGCGTTCCAGTATTGGCAGCAGCAGTCCAACGGCACCTTCGTGAAGATCTTGCCGGACCCGATCGGGCACACGGGCCCCTTCGATTCGCGGATGGTGTTCGGCGACTTCGACGGCGACGGCGACGTCGACATTCTCTATCAGAACGGCAACGTCGCCGGGGTCGGCATCGGCTACAAGCAGAATCTGGGCAACGGCACCTTCCAGGACTTCGCCGATGCCCGCGCCGCCGGCACTCCCTTCGCCGGCTTCGACTTCACGAACCAGCAGATCAGCTCCTCCTTCCTCTTCGCCGTCGACATCGACCATGACGGCGACGTCGATCTCGTCGATCGTTCCAACGGCGCCACGCAGGTCTGGATTCAAGGCAGCGACACCGGCGGCGACGGCTCTCCCCCGACGCTCGTCGCCACGAATCCGACCGACAACGCCACCGGCATCTCGCGGACGGCCAGCATCGTCCTCACCTTCGACGAGGCCGTGTTCGCGGGCTCCGGCAACATCCGGATCGTCAGGATCGCGGACCGGAGCGTGGTGGAGACCATCGCGGTGTCCGGCGGCGCGGTCTCGATCGCCGGCAGCACCGTCACCATTGCGCACGGCGCGCTCGCCGCGAATACGGGCTACGCGATCCAGATCGACCAGGGCGCCTTCGTCGACAGCGACGGTATCGTCTACGCAGGCATCCGCGGCACCGACTTCACGACGCTCAACTTCACCACCGTCGCCACCCAGCCGCCGGTGCTGACGGCGACGAGCGGGTCCACCGCGGCGAGCGAGCAGATTGCCGTCCCGATCGATCCCGGGATCATCGTCACCGACCCCGACAGCACGACGCTGGCCTCCGCGACCGTCGCGATCACGGGCAACTTCCGCTCCGGCCAGGACGTGCTGGCTTTCGCCAACATGAGCACCGCGATCTACGGCAACGTCGTCGGGACCTACAACGGCGCGACGGGCGTGCTCACGCTCACCTCGTCGGGCGCGACGGCGACGCTGGCGCAGTTCCAGGCGGTCCTGCGCAGCGTGACCTACACCGACACCTCGGACACGCCGGATACGAGCCCCCGCACCATCACCTTCACCGCCAACGACGGATCCGGCGCGTCCACGGCCGTCTCCAAGTCGGTCACCGTCGCGGCCGTCAACGACGCGCCGACCGCCACCGGCCTCTCGAACACGCTCGGCCTCGCCGAGGATACGATCGCCCGGCTCTTCACGACGCCCCCCACGATCGCGGACGTCGACAGCGCCACCGTCACCGCGACCCTGACGCTCGCCGATCCGGCCGCCGGCACGCTCCTCGGCGCCACGCCCGGCGCGGCCGGCGTCTACATCATCACCGGCAGTCCGGCGTCCGTGGCCGCGGCGCTCAGCGGCGTCGTCTTCGCCCCGGCGGCGAACTACAACGGCCTCACCTCGGTCGCCGTGGCGATCAGCGACGGCCAGAACGGCCCTCAGGGCACCAATCCCACCGGCACGGTCTCGATCACGGTCGCGCCCGTCAATGACGCGCCGACCGCCACCGGTCTGACGCAGGCGCTCATCGTCGCCGAAGATTCGGTCGCCCCGCTCTTCACGGGGGCGCTCACGATCGCGGACGTCGACAGCGCCGTCGTCACCGCGACCCTGACGCTCGCCGATCCGGCGGCCGGCAGGCTCATCAACGCCACGCCCGGCGCGGCTGGCGTCTACACCGTCACCGGCAGCCCGGCGGCGGTGGCCACGGCGCTCAAGTCCGTCGTCTTCGCCCCGGCGACGAACTACAACGGCCTCACCTCGGTCGCCGTGGCGATCAGCGACGGCCAGAACGGCCCGCAGGGCATCAACCCCACCGGCACGGTCTCGATCACCGTCGCACCCGTCAACGACGCGCCGACCGCCACCGGCTTGACGCAGGTGCTCGGCCTCGCGGAGGACGCGGCGGCCACGAAGCTCTTTACCGTCGCGCCCACGATCGCGGATGTCGATAGTACCTTCGTCTTCGCGACCCTGACCCTCGCTGACCCGGCGGCGGGCAGCCTCAACGCGCCCGGCCTCCCTCCCGGCACCGGCGGGGTCTACAACCTCTTCGGAAGCGTGGCTCAGGTGAACGCGCAGCTCGCCGCGATCACCTTCACCCCGGCGGCGAACTATCACGGCTCCACGTCGATCGCGGTGGCGATCAACGACGGCCAGAACGGCCCGCAGGGCAGCAATCCCACCGGCACGGTCTCGATCACCGTCGCGCCCGTCGCGGACACGCCCAGCGTCACCGCGGCCAGCACCGGCGAGGATGCCCAGACCACCGCCGGCCTCGTCATCGCCCGCAACGCGGTCGATGGCAGCGAGGTCGCCTGGTTCAAGATCACCAACATCCAGCACGGCACGCTCTACCTCGCCGACGGCACCACCCCCGTGAGCGCGGGCACGTTCATCACCGATGCGCAGGCGAGTGCCGGGCTGAAGTTCACGCCCGAGCCGAACTTCAACGGCACCGGCAGCTTCGACGTGCAGGCCTCGACCAGCAACGCCGACGCCGGTCTCGGCGGCGGCATCGCCAAGGCCTCGATCAACGTCGCACCCGTCAACGACGCGCCGACCGCCACGGGCCTGACGCAGGCACTCAGCCTCGCCGAGGACGCGGCGGCCACGAAGCTCTTCACCGTCGCGCCCACGATCGCGGACGTCGATGGCAACTTCGTCTTCGCGACCCTGACGCTGGCCGACCCGGCGGCGGGCAGCCTCACCGGACCGGGCCTCACCGGCGGCCCCGGCGGGGTCTACAACCTCTTCGGCAGCCTGGGGCAGGTGAGCGCGTCGCTCGCCGCCATCGCCTTCGCACCGGCCGCGAACTACCACGGCACCACCTCGATCGCGGTGGTGGTCGACGACGGCCAGAACGGTCCCCAGGGCGTCAATCCTGCCGGTACGGTCTCGATCACCGTCACGCCCGTCAACGACGCGCCGACCGCCACGGGGCTGACGCAGGCGCTCGGCCTCGCCGAGGACGCGGTGGCCACGAAGCTCTTCACCACGGCCCCCACGGTCGCGGATATCGACAGCGCCACCGTCACCGCGACCCTGACGCTCGCCGATCCCGCGACCGGCAGCCTTGCCGGTGCGGGCCCGGGGGTCGGCGGCGTCTACACGATCAGCGGCAGCCCGGCGGCGGTGGCGGCGCTGCTCGCCGCCGTGACCTTCACCCCGGCGGCGAACTACCACGGCACCACCTCGGTCGCGGTGGCGATCGACGACGGCCTGAGCGGCCCGCAGGGGGTCAACCCCACCGGCACGGTCGCGATCACCGTCGCCTCCGTCAACGACGCGCCGGTCGCCGCGGCCGAGGCCTACCAGACCGACCGGAACACGGCCCTGACCGTGCCGGCCGCGACGGGCCTCCTCGCCAACGACACGGATGTCGACGGCGATACCCTGTCCGCGGTGCTGGTCACCGGGCCGGCGCACGGCATCCTCACCGTCAACGCCGACGGCTCCTTCGTCTACACGCCCGCCGCCGGCTACGTCGGCGCCGACAGCTTCACCTACCGGGCCAGCGACGGACTGGCCTCCTCCAACGCTGTCACCGTCGACATCACCGTCGGCACGCCCGTGCCGACCGGCCTGGCGCTCGCAGCGGGCGACGACACCGGCATCTCGGGCAGCGACAAGCTCACGAACAAGGCGTCCATGACCGTCACGGGCTCGGGTCAGGCGGGCGCCGCGGTCTCGATCTTCGACGACGCCAACAATAACGGCGTGCGCGACGGGGCCGAGGCCGTCGTCGGGACGGCGAACGTCGGCGCCGGGGGCACCTTCTCCGCGGCCGTCACCCTGAGCGGAGACGGCGTGCACCACCTCGTGGCGACGCAGACGTCCGGCGTCGGCACCAGCCTCGGCTCGGCCGCCCTCGACGTGACCCTCGACACCACCGCTCCCACGGCCGCCGCGACGGCGGACGCCGCGAGCGCCGCGGCGGCGAGCACGACCTTCACCCTGCGGTTCAGCGAGGCGGTGCAGCGCCTGGACCTGTCCGACCTCGCGCTGACGGCGACGGGCAGCGCCGCGGGCACGATCGCGGGCATCAGCGGCTCGGGCGGAGACTATGTCGTCACTGTGAACGGCATCGTCGGGACGGGCACGCTGGCGGTGGCCCTGTCGGGGACGAGCGACGTGATCGACGCCGCAGGCAACCCGGCGACCCTGACGGGCTCGACGGCCCATGCGGTGGATCGGGTCGCGCCGGACGCGCCGGCGATCACCGGCTTCACGCCGGACACCGGAACCGCGGGCGACGGGATCACCGCGAGCCGCAGCCCGACCCTGAGCGGCACCGCCGAGGCGGGCGCGACCGTCACCGTGCTCGATGCCGGCGTGCGGCTCGGCGAGACCGTGGCCTCGGCGGACGGACGCTGGAGCTTCACGCCCGGAACCCTCGCGGACGGCGCCCACAGCCTCACCGCCACGGCGACCGATGCCGCCGGCAACACCGGCGCGGCGAGTGCGGCGCTCGCCCTCACGATCGACTCGATCGCTCCCTCCGTCCCGCGGATCGCGCTGGCGAGCGACACGGGCACGGCCGGGGACGGCATCACCAGCAACCCGGCGCTCGTCTACACCGTGGATGCGGGCACGAGCCTGCTCTACGCGATCGACGGCGGTGCCTTCGGGACGGCGGCGCCGGCCTTCCGGACCGACGGCACCCAGGACGGCCGCCACAGCGTGCAGGTGCGGGCGACGGACGTGGCCGGCAACGTCACCGACAGCGACACCTTCTCCTTCGTGCTCGATACGACGGCCGATGCCGGGTCCGATCCGACCGGCGCTGGCGGCCAGAACGACGATGGCGTGCGCGCAACGCTCGTCGTTGACGGGACGTCGAACGGATTGCTCGACCGGTACGAGGCGGGCCGGGTCTCGTTCGCGGTGTCGGGTCTCGACGCGGACGCGCAGGCGGTGGCGAGCTTCACGGACGGCAGCCACAGCGCCACGGCCACGGTCGCGGCCGACGGGCGCTTCACCGTCGACCTGTCCGCCTTCAAGGGCACGGTCACGAGCGCGCTGGCGATCAGCGACCTCGCCGGCAACACGGCGAACGTGACGGGCAACGCGGTCACCGTCGA